>Ga0209639_1000219_pt1 | contig 90591 bp, 89 predicted proteins | sample EPASupsiteHSE605_FD_187268 | JGI IMG/M metagenome (GOLD analysis project Ga0209639, IMG submission 187268) | Bioremediated contaminated groundwater from EPA Superfund site, New Mexico - Sample HSE6-05 (SPAdes) (version 2) | ecosystem: Environmental > Aquatic > Deep subsurface > Groundwater >...
GAGCGCAGAGCGAGGCGTCGGCGGGGTGCAAAACTGATCGGATTAAATGCCAGAAAAGCATGGTCTTTGTGAAAAAAATTGCCGGTGAGTGATCCCGGGGCTTAATGAGTTAAATTTCAAGATTCCCATAAAAAAGTAAATGAAATATATGTTGACGATATTAATACTGAAGATATTCGTAATATAAAAGAACGTTTTGAGGTTTATTTGTTCAGTCTTGATCCGATCATGGGTAGTGAAATCCGGAAAACTCGACCGTGTCTCGTTATTTCACCAGACGAAATGAACCGTTACATAGCGACGGTTATAGTGGCACCCATGACGACCAATGGTAAAAACTACCCTACGAGGGTAAGTTGCACTTTCAAGGGTAAGCGTGGCCAGGTAGTTCTAGACCAAATCAGAACTGTCGATAAATCGCGGTTGGTTCAAAAACTCGGAGTAATCAGCCCAGAAGCGCAATCAAACGTATTGTCAATTATAGCCGAAATATTCGCTCCGTAAGAAGTCCAACACTTAGAAGGCCCCCGGTTGTCAACAGATAAAGGTATCCGGGAGCGATAGAATCATCACTCTGCGGCCGGTCCAGTCCGACCAATTGCCCAATGAAATGCGCCCTGTCTTGGGTTTCCGATTCGACGACAGAGTGACTCTGCGCCAAACACTTATCGAGGTTCAACCACCTTGCCAGCAATGGCAATGCTGGCAAGAGCAACGAGCGAATAGAACCCGGTCGAGAATGGATCACATCTTTTCTTCCCGGCTGTGTTTCCGCTGCTTGGGGACGTTGACGATACTGGCCTCCACGATCTGCCCTTTCATCGCCATGAAATCGTTGTCCCGCAGGTGCGCATCGAAGGTGGAAAACAGCTCCTCCACGATGCCGGCATTGACGAGATCTTCCCGAAAACGCCAGATAGTGGTGGCCTCCGGAACCTTCTGACTGATGTGCAGACCAAGAAAGCGGCCAAAGGAGTGCCGGTCAAGAATCTGAAACTCGGTCGCGTCATCCGACAGATTGTACAGCGACTGCAGGATAAGAATCTTGAACAGCAAGATGACATCGTAGCCCTTCGGACCAACAGTGGACTGCCGACCCTTGTCCCGAGCCTTTTCGAGCGCTGGACGAAACAGCTCCCAGTTGACCGTCTCGTTGATCTTGGCAAGCGGGTCGCCGTTCTTGTCGATTTTGTGCAATCTGTCCTGCAGGTCAAAAAAGCCGGGCTGAATCATGGCTGGTCTCCATCGGATGAGGTTGTCGGGTGCCCTTTAAAATGATGGAAACAGTAACATTTTTACACAAAATCAACAAATTGATACTTGAACTCGTTGCGGGCTACTGCATTTAATTTTCAATAAACCCTAAAGCTAAGAATGTCCCCTATCCTTGACATAAGAACTTTGGTTTTGATCTACGTAGGCATCTGTATCGGACAGGCGATGGTGCTGGTGTATTTGTGGAGTGTTCAGCGAAACTATCCGCCAGCAAAGGACTGGGCCATCGGGTCATTGATGTTTGCCATCGGCTTATTCTTGTTCGCTCTACGCAATCAGGCGCCGGTTGTACTGACCGAGATCGTTTCGAATATCTTCCTGTTGCCCGGCCTGATGCTCTTCAATTTTGGAATCGTAAAAGCATCGGGCCGAAAACCATCACTCGATTTAGGACTTGCGCTTTGTACCTTAGCCATTGGAACCTTGGCATGGTTTACCTTTGGCTCAAAGAATTATCCGGCAGCGGTGCTCACGCAAAATCTGGTCTTTCTGACCTTCGACCTCTATACCGCCTACGCCTGTTTGCAGGCGAGAACAACCAAAGGCAACCACACCTTCCGTATCCTGGGATTTCTGTTCATCGTTCTGGTAATGGCCTGCTCCTGGCGGGTGGCGGGTGGGGTCTTTGATCTGACGTTCTCGTTCTCACCAACACTACCACGCTTGTTTTGGATCGCAACGTCACTGATCACTTTCCCGATGATTACGGTGCTGCTGACTTTGCATACATCGCAAAGGCTCCAGGAGGAAATCCACGCTCAAGCCTGTCATGACACATTAACGGACGCCTACAATCGCCGCGCCTTTACCGAGTTTGCCGACAAGGAATGGTCCAGAAGCGTGCGTCATGGCTATCCGCTCTCAATTCTTTCGGTCGATATAGATCACTTCAAGAACTTCAACGATCAGCACGGCCACCAGACCGGTGACGTCGCCCTGGTTCAAGTGTCGAAGTCAGCTCAGGCGGCATTGCGATCGAATGATATCTGGTGCCGTTATGGTGGCGAGGAATTTATCGCCTTGCTTCCCAACACCACGCTGGACCAAGCGATGGCGGTTGCGGAACGGCTGCGTCTGTGTGTGGAAAGCACAACGATTTTATCGCCGAGTGATTCGCTGAGTATTTCGGTGAGCATAGGGGTGGCAGAACGCTCATCTAACCATTCGAGTCTGTCCGATGTTCTGGGGATTTCGGATGCTGCGCTTTACAAGGCAAAGGCTGCCGGACGAAACAGAATCGTCGCCGGTGGTCGTGAAGAATAGCTAGAGCGCTATTAAGCACCCATGCAACGGAGAACACCCCGTGTGGCCGGTTATGGTGCAGGAACGCTCAGCGAACGACGACTACCGAAGCTGTTGTTGCAGCGTGTGGACCGAAACTCCGCGCTTTTTGTTGCCCTCTGCCGATGGCTGGGAAATTAAGCCTGGGGTTGCGGTACTTCGCTCAATAGCGCCGGAGCAGGGCATAGGTGAACTCCGGCAACGGCACATAGCGGTCCTTGGCGCCTTACCCCCAGTGGACGTGGATCATCTTCCTCGCGCCGTCGAGCTAAAAACCGAATTTTTCAAGGCCGACTATTCCCCGTATCCGGCCCATTCTCTTTTCCTCTCTTTTTTCTCCCCTTTTTCCTTCCTTGACAAGTTTCCCCCACGGGGATATTGAAAGTCCGTCAATCAGCTTTACCCCAGCGCAACAGTGCATGATCGCAGATGAAACGAGGGAGTTCTGCATGACCCAAATGTCCCCACGATCTCTTTTAGAACACATCCTCGCCAATTACGGCAGGGAGCGAGACAATCTCATTCCCTTGCTGCAGGCGGTGCAGGAGCGTTTTCACTATCTTTCCTCCGAGGCGGTGCAGGCGGTTGCCGAACATCTGGACCTCTCGGAAAACGATGTCTACGGTGTGGCCACCTTTTACGCCCAGTTTCGCTTTGTGCCCCCCGGCCTGCACCACATTAAGGTCTGCGAAGGCACGGCCTGCCATGTGCGCGGCAGCGACCGGATTCTTGATGCCATCTGCCGTTCCACCGGGCTTGAACCAGGCCAGACCAGCGAGGACGGTCAATTCAGTCTGGAGCGGGTGGCCTGTTTCGGCTCCTGCGCCCTGGCCCCGGTGGTGGTGGTGGACGACAAAGTCTACGGCCGGATGACCGCCGCCAAAACCAATAAGCTCATTGAGGACAAGAAATGAGTTTCGCAGAGCGACAACACAGGGCGCAAACCGCCTGGCAAACCTTCGAGCAGCCGGATCGGCTGCGCATCCTCATCGGTTCGGCCACCTGCGGCCGCGCCGCCGGATCATTGGAGGTGCTGCAGGCTTTTCAGACCGAACTGGCGCGCCAGGACCTGACCGAGGCAACCGACATTTATGAAGTCGGCTGCCTGGGCATGTGCTACGCCGAGGTGATGGTCGAGATTCGCGGCCGCGACGGCAAACGGGTGGTGTACCAGGGCGTGGAACCGCGCCATGTGCCGGCCTTGGTCGAGTCCCAGCTGGTGCAGGGCGAGGTCTACCAGCCTCTGGTTCTGGCGATGATGACCGCAGGGGATGAGGCTATCCCCGCTTTTACCGAGTTGCCGATGATCAAGCCCCAGGTGCGGATTGTCCTGCGCAATTGCGGCATCATCGATCCGACCAATATTGACCACTATCTGGCTCGCGGCGGCTACAGCGGCATGACCAGGGCCTTTACCATGGGCCCGGAGCAGGTGATCGCGGAGATGAAAGCCTCCGGGCTGCGCGGACGCGGCGGCGCCGGTTTTCCCACCGGGGTCAAGTGGGGCTTTGCCCGCAACTCGGTTGCCGATCAGAAATATGTGATCTGCAACGCCGACGAGGGCGATCCCGGCGCCTTCATGGACCGTTCGGTGCTGGAAGGCGATCCCCATGCGGTCCTCGAAGGATTGCTGATTGCCGGGTACGCCATCGGCGCCAGCATCGGGTATGTTTACTGCCGGGCCGAATATCCCCTGGCCATCGAGCGCCTGCAAGGGGCCATTGCCCAGATGCGGGAGCAGGGCTTTCTTGGCGGCAACATCCTTGGCTCGGGCTTTGCCTTTGAAATCAAGATCAAGAAAGGAGCGGGCGCCTTTGTCTGCGGCGAGGAAACTTCGCTGATGCAAAGCATTGAGGGCAAACGCGGCATGCCGTTGTCCAAGCCGCCCTTTCCGGCTGTTTCCGGCCTGTTTGGCAAACCGACCAACATCAACAATGTCGAAACCCTGGCCGCGGTGTCGGCGATCATGGAAAAGGGCGCGGCCTGGTATGCGGGCTACGGCACCGAAAAAAGCCGGGGCACCAAGACCTTTGCCCTGGCCGGCAAGATCACCCGCACCGGTCTGATCGAGGTGCCCATGGGAATTTCCCTGCGCACCATCATCGACGAGATCGGCGGCGGTGTACTTGGCGGCAAGCAGTTCAAGGCGGTGCAGACCGGCGGCCCCTCGGGCGGCTGCATCCCGGCGCAGTTCATTGACCTGTCCGTTGATTACGAGCGGCTGGCCGAGGTCGGCTCGATCATGGGCTCGGGCGGCATGATTGTCATCGATTCGGAATCGTGCATGGTTGACATGGCTCGCTACTTCCTCACCTTCACCGAGAACGAGAGTTGCGGTAAATGCGTGCCCTGCCGCATGGGGACCCAGCACCTGCTCCTGCTCCTCACCGGCATCACCGAGGGCCGGGGCACGCTTGACCAGTTGGAAATCATGCGTAAGATCGGCGACACCATGAAGAGTGCCTCGCTCTGCGGTCTCGGTCAAACCGCGGCCAATCCGGTATTGACCACGCTGCAGTATTTCGAGGACGAGTACCGGGCCCACATCATGGACGGTAAATGTCCGGCCGGGGCCTGTCGGGCCTTGATTCGATTTGACATCGATCCGGCCCGTTGCACCGGCTGCGGCGCCTGTTTGCGCGCCTGTCCGGTGGCGGCGATCAGCGGCGAAAAGAAAGGGCCGCATGCGATCGATCAGGCCGTGTGCATTCGCTGCGGTTCCTGCCGCGAGGCCTGCAAATTCGAAGCGGTGCTGGTCGTCTAATCTGCCCGGCTGCGGCGGAAGCTATTGTTTTTATTATCAAGGAGAGTGCATGGGTAGCATCAGTTTGACCATAAACGGCCGCACGGTCGAGGTCGAAGAAGGTACAACGGTCCTCCAGGCCGCCCGCGTGGCCGGCATTTCTATCCCCACCATCTGCGACCACAAGGATCTCAATCCCTACGGATCCTGCCGGATGTGCGTGGTGGAAATCGAGGGTGTCCGCGGATTCCCCACCTCCTGCACCACTCCAGCCACCGAGGGGATGCGGGTGACCACCGAGTCGGAACGGCTGACCACCCTGCGCAACCGCACCCTGGAGCTGATGTTCTCCGGCCACCCCAACAGCTGCCTGGTGTGTCCCCATCGCGAGGCCTGCGAACAGTACCGGCCCAAGGCTACCAAGGCGGCACGGTCTACCCGCTGCGGCTTTTGCGCCAATCGCGATGAATGCGATTTGCGGGCCATGGCGCTGGCAGCCGGCAGCCGGGAGTTGCAACTGCCGACCCTGTATGCATCCTACAGCCTGGAACGGGACGATCCTTTCATGGATCGCGATTACAACCTCTGCGTTCTTTGCGGCCGCTGCTGGCGGATCTGCGAGAAGATTCATGGCCAGCCCGCGATCTCGATCATCAACCGGGGTAAATGGGCGAGGATCGGCACTGCCTTTGACAAGAGTCATCTTTATTCCGGCTGCACCTTTTGCGGAGCCTGCATCGACATCTGTCCCACCGGTACCCTGACCGACCGCTTTGCCCGCTGGCAGGGCAAGCCTGAGCGGGAAATCCTCTCCACCTGCACCCTGTGCAGCGAGGGCTGTTCCGTGGTTGCCCAGAGCAAGGCCGGGCAGTTGCTGGCCACGGTGATGACCGGATTTAACCAGGAGGATGGGCTCTGTGCCCTGGGCCGGTTCGGTTATGCCCAGATTGTCAATTCCAGCCAGCGTCTGATCCGGCCGATGGTCAGGGAAGGAGATGACCTGATCCCCACCGACTGGGAAGCGGCCATCGAGACCGCCGCCGCTGGCTTGCGTCCCTGTATCGGGGCCGCCGCAGTGGTGGTCAGCGCCGCCACCTCGCGCGAGGACCGGTTGCTCTACGCCCGGCTGGCTGATCTTCTGGGCGGGGCGCTCCACATTGTCCCGACCTCGGCCGATTTCGAAATGCAGGTACCGGCTCTTGCCGCCGCAGTCGAACGGGGAGAAGTCCGGGCCCTGATTGCCGGCGGCGCGCTGCTGCCCGCTGCAACGATCCAGGCGGCCGCGTTTTCCCTGGTCATCGACTGCCTGCCCTCCATTGCCTCCAACTCGGCCACGGTGGTGCTGCCGGCAGCGGTGCTCAGCGAAACCGGCGGCACCTTTCGCACCTACACCGGGGTCGTTAAGGAGATGGCGGCTGCCAGCAAGGCTCCGGGAGACGCCCGGCCGGAATGGTCGATTCTCTGCGCCCTCGGACAGGCATTGGGCTTTGCCGGTTTTGACCGTGCCACCGTTGCGGCTCTTACCCCGCAAGTCGGTACCGATCCGGCTCCGGAAATCTTTGCCGGCAATCCCCGCCACAACGTGCGCCAGTTGCCGGCCCGTTATCGCGGCCATCTGCTGGCCGATATCGTCCCGGCCCTGGAGGCCTTCGGCCTGCCGAAGAGCCCGGTCGAGCCTGCGCGAGAAGGCACGGGCGAAGGTTTCCCCCTCCTGGAAAAGCGGGAAATAGTCCCCAATATGCACTTCTTCAAGATCAAGGCGCCCCAGGTAGCCAAGTTTGCCCGGCCCGGCCAGTTCATCATCCTCATGGCCAAGGAGACCTCGGAACGCTCGCCCTTTACCTTGGTGGACTGGGATGCGGAGGCAGGGTCCATCTCGCTGGTGATCGAGGAAGTCGGCCGGTCCAGCCGGGAATTGGCCTCGCTCAAGGCAGGTGATCGCATCGCCCATGTCAGCGGGCCGCTGGGGATGCCCCTGACCATCGAAAAGAAAGGCACGGTGCTTCTGGGCGGCGGCTGCTACGGCATCGGCGCTATCTATCCTCTGGCCCGCGCCCTGCGCCAGGCCGGCAATCGGGTGATCTGCGCCATCGAGGCATCGTCGTCCTATCTTCTGTATCGCCAGGAGGAGCTGCGTTCGGTCTGCGACGAATTGATCCTGGCCACCAAGGATGGCAGTGCCGGGTTGCGTGGGGGAGTCCAGGAGGTGTTAGCCTATGTGGCCAAAGATGAACCAGTGGATCAGTTCATCGCCATTGGCTGCACTTTCATGATGCGCATGGTCACCGAGGTGAGCCGGTCTCTGAACATTCCCACCCTGGTGGCCCTCAATCCGATCATGGTCGACGGCACCGGCATGTGCGGCGCCTGCCGCGTTTCCGTTGGCGACACCACCCGTTTTGCCTGCATCGACGGTCCGATTTTTGACGGTCATGATGTCGACTGGGATGAGCTGGCCTCGCGGCGGAGTGCCTATGCCCGGCAGGAGGTGCAGGCCCTGTCCCAGGGGGTGGATCTCAATGCCCTTGTCCTTCAGGCCAACGGCAATAGCAAGAGCTGCGGCTGTGGCGGAAAATAAGGGAAAGGAAAACCGGAGAAGACAATGAAAACAGCAAGTGAACCCATGCCAGAGGCCAGCGCGGCCCAGAAAAAACCCCGCGTGAAAATCCCGCGCCAGTCCATGCCGGAGCAGGATCCGCGCCGCCGCCGCACTAATTTCGAGGAGGTGCCTCGGGGCTACAGCGAAGAAACCGCCATGCTCGAGGCCGCGCGCTGCATCCAGTGCAAAAAGCCTGGTTGTGTCGAAGGCTGTCCGGTGAATATCAATATTCCGGCTTTCATCAAGCTGATCGCCGAAGGGAAGTTTATCGAAGCCCTGCTTAAACTGAAGGAACAGACAGCCCTGCCCGCGGTCTGCGGCCGGGTCTGTCCGCAGGAGAGCCAATGCGAAGCGCGCTGCATCCTGGGCAAGAAGGGCGAGCCGGTGGCAATTGGCCGGCTGGAACGCTTTGCCGCAGATTATGCCCGCAAACATGGCGGTGTGCCCGACCCGGTCAAGGCAACGCCGACCGGTAAGCGGGTGGCGGTGGTCGGTGCCGGGCCGGCGGGCATCACTGTGGCTGGCGAGCTGGCCCGCTGGGGCCATGAAGTGGTCATGTTCGAGGCCCTGCACCTCGCCGGCGGGGTGCTGATGTATGGGATCCCGCAGTTCCGCTTGCCCAAGGAGATCGTTCAGTACGAAATCAACAGTCTTAAACGCCTCGGCGTTACTATCCATACCGACTATGTCATCGGCAAGAGCGAGACGGTCGCCCAATTGATGGCAGAGGGCTTTGATGCGGTCTTCATCGCCACCGGTGCCGGTCTGCCGGTTTTTCTCGGTATTCCGGGTGAAAACGCCATTGGTGTCTTTTCCGCCAACGAGTTTCTCACCCGTGCCAACCTGATGCGGGCCATCGATTTTCCCCGCTTCGCCACCTCGCCCATCAGGCCCCATCGGGCCGTGACCGTGGGCGGGGGCAATGTAGCCATGGATTCAGCCCGTACTGCTCTACGGCTGGGTGGGGAGTCAACCATTGTCTATCGACGCAGCAAGGCGGAGATGCCGGCGAGAGCTGAGGAAGTGCATCATGCCGAGGAGGAGGGGGTGGTCTTCCATCTGCTGACCAACCCGGTGCGGATCGTCACCGATGACCAGAAACGGGTAACCGGCGTTGAATGCCTGCGCATGGAACTGGGCGAACCCGATTCCTCGGGCAGAAGGCGACCGGTCGCGGTCAAGGGCAGTGAGTTTGTCATTCCAGCCGATACGGTCATCGTGGCCATCGGTAACCAGCCTAATCCTCTGGTGCCGCAGACCTCGCCCGAGATCAACACCAGCAAGTGGGGCACCATTACCACCGATCCAGTGACTATGATGACCTCCAAGCCCGGTGTTTTTGCCGGCGGCGACATCGTCTCCGGAGCAGCCACGGTGATCAGCGCCATGGGACAGGGCAAGATGGCAGCCCTGGCCATGCACCGTTATCTCATGGGCGGCAACCCGCCGGGCTGACAGCCGGCTCTGGCTCATCCCCCTTCAGGTTTGCCGGTGCAGTTTTCCTGAGGAGGAAAATAATCGTTTGACAGGCTACCGCTGCAACAGTAAGTAATAACTCTTCTGTATTCTTCTTCTTTTTCGTGCAAGAATAGAAAGAACCTCAAGAGCGTATCATAAAAAACACAATATTCCGGTCAAATGGTTTACATGAGAAGGGAGGATGACCGGCGTTGCTGCCTTGTTGTCATCCCTTTTTTTTATCAATCCCATCCTGTCCCCCCCCACTACGGTTAATTAGCCGGGAGCTGAGAGTACAAATGAAACGTTTCGTCCTGACAATTCTCTTTTTGGTGCTGCTGGTCCCCGCCGCCTGGGCTGCCGCACCTCGCAAGCCGCTGAATACCCTTGCTCAAGACCCCTATGTTTCCGCCCTGGTGGTTGAGGCGGACAGCGGCAAGGTCCTGTTTGAAGCCAATGCCGACACCAGGGTCTATCCGGCCAGCGTGCTCAAGCTGATGGATCTGTATGTCATCCTTGAGCGCATCGAACAGGGGGCTTTGAAGTTGGATGAGATGGTGCCGGTGACTGCGGAAGCCTCTAAAACCGGTGGGTCTCAGGTCTACCTCGATCCTAAGGAGCAGTTTCCGGTGGAGGATCTGCTCTATGCCCTGATGGTGCAGTCGGCCAACGATGCCGCCGTCGCGCTGGCTACCCATATTGCCGGTTCCAAGGAAGGATTTATTGCTCTGATGAACCAGAAGGCGCAGGAACTGGGGATGAAGAATTCCAAGTTTCATTCGGTGCATGGGCTGCCGCCCTCTGAAGGGCAGGAGCCCGACGTCACCACGGCTCGCGACTTGGCCATCCTTTGCCGGGCTTTGGCCAAACGACCCGAAGCCCTGAAGTACACCGGTACCCAGAGTAAAGGATTTCGCGAAGATAAATTCATGATGCGCAACCACAATAAACTTTTGGGGCAGGTGGCGGGCTGCGATGGCTTCAAGACCGGCTACTATCAGGCCGCCGGGTTTTCGATTGCCGCGACCGCCCAAAAAGGCGGGGTGCGGATGATTGCCCTGGTTATGGGGAGCAAGGACCGCAAGGTCCGTGATGCCAAGGCGATCGAGCTGTTGGCCAAGGGCTTTACGATTATCCCCCCCAAGCCTGAACTGGTTGGCGCGTCTTCTCCCAAACCTGCTGTTGTGCAAACCCTGCCTGCCGCGAATCCCGCTACCTTTGCGACTTCCGCGCCTTCAACCGGCGATGCAACCGCTATTGCCGGAGCAGAAAGGCAGCAAGGACCGGCATCCGGACAAACGGCGCAGGCCGGAGATGGAGGATGGGGAAAGTTTTTTATCGGTCTGGGCATAGGGTTTATCTTGTTCCTTGCTCTCTTCGGAGGCGCCATCGTCCTGATGAAACGGCGTTCAGGCAGTGTTCGTTCCCGGTATAAGAACCGCGACTGACCATTTTTATCAAGCATCGCAGTCCAAGCCCCTTGGTTTTCCCCGGAGAACCAAGGGGTTTTTTTATTCCCACTGATAAGCATCTTTGAAAAAAGAACCAATCGATTGCCTAGCCCTTGCCGGAATTCGACTTATTGTAAAGCACAAGAGGAATTATTCTCAAAAATAAGCTTTGGTAACAGGGGGTGTTGTCCATGTTTCCCTTACGAAAGGTATCACAATTTATTCTGTGTATGGCGGCGGGTATGGTTTTTGTGACCGACAATCAGGCTGGCGGAACGGATCAGAGACAAGAAGCAGGGCAGAGCGCCGTTTTGCGGGAGGTGGCCCTGTTTGCCGGCGGTTGCTTCTGGTGCATGGAGTCTCCGTTTGAAAAACTCGACGGCGTGATTTCGGTGGAGTCGGGTTATGCGGGCGGGACCACGGTCAATCCAACCTACGAGAATTACGCGGCCGGCGGCCACATTGAGGTGGTCGAGGTCGTGTATGATGCCAAAAAAGTCTCCTACAAACAACTGTTGGACACGTTCTGGCGGCAGATTGACCCGACCGATGGCGGCGGCCAGTTTGTTGACCGCGGTCATGCCTATACCTCTGCTATTTTCTATGCCACCGAGGAACAGCGCGTCCAGGCTGAGCAGTCAAAAAAAGACCTGGAGAAAAGCGGTGTCTTCTCGAAGCCGCTGGTGACTCCGATCCTGCCAGCACCCAAGTTCTGGGCGGCTGAGGAATATCATCAGGATTATTACAAGAACAACCCGTTGCGCTACAACTACTATCGCGCCGGATCGGGTCGTGATGATTTCCTGAAAAAAACGTGGAAAGAGGAAAAAACGGAAAAGACCGCCGCAACCGGAGATCTCAAGCAACGCTTGACGCCGCTGCAATACGAGGTCACGCAAAAAAAGGGCACCGAGCCGCCGTTCAATAATGCCTACTGGGATAATAAAAAAGAAGGCATCTATGTGGATATCGTTTCCGGGGAACCGTTGTTTGCCTCCACCGATAAATTCGATTCCGGTACCGGTTGGCCCAGTTTTACCAAGCCGCTGGTCGCCGAAAATGTCGTCGAGAAATCGGATTGGAGCCTGTTTTCACTCCGCACCGAGGTGCGCAGCAAAGGGGGCAATTCTCATCTCGGCCATGTGTTTGACGATGGGCCGCCGCCAACCGGCAAGCGATACTGCATCAACTCCGCGGCGCTCAGGTTTGTGCCCGCGGAAGAACTGGCGAAGGAAGGCCTGGAGCGGTTCGGCGACCTGTTCAAGAAATAATCGAAAGACGCACGCACCGGCGTGGGTCTCGCATCCGGACAACACGGGACGCCTTCTTTTTTGGACAAAAAAATGACCCCGTGTTCGAAGGAGCACTGAGGTCATGCGGGGTATTGGCTACGGATTCTTCGAATCCCTGGCCAGATTATTTTCCCTGAAAGATTGGCGGTCGTTTTGCGAACATGGCGTTCAGCGCCTCCATGTGATCATCGGTGAAGTGGCACAACGACTGATAGGCGGCGGCATGCATCATGCTCTGCTCCAGGGTGGAGTGGACGCCCATGCGCAGCAGCTTTTTGGTCAGACGCACGGCCTGGGGAGGTCTGCCGGCGATTTTTGCGGCTATTTCCAGGGACTTGGTCAGTAAATGGTCATGGTCGACCACATGATTGAGGAGCCCCAGGGCAAGAGCGGTTTCCGCATCGATGGTTTCGGAGGTGAAAATCAATTCGCTGGCCCTGGCCATGCCGATAACCCGGGGCAGGGTGAACGCGCTGCCGTCGCCGGGGATCAGCCCCACATTTAAAAAGGTTTCGCCAAAAGTTGCCTTGCGGGAGGCGATGCGAATATCGCACATCAGGGCCAGGCCGCAGCCGGCTCCAACAGCCGAGCCATTGACAGCGGCAATGGTGGGGATTTCGACGTTGTACACGCTCAGCAGGACTTCCTGGAGATTTTTCCGATACTGTTCCACGAGTTCCGCCGGAGTCCCGGCAAACATTCCCTTGCGCTCCTTCATATCCTTGACGTTGCCGCCGGAGGAGAAGGCCGGGTCGACGGCGGTGAGAATAAGCACCCGCGTATCCAGGTGGGCATTAACGTATTCGCACGCCGTTTTGATCTCGGCGATCATGTCGGGATGGGTAATTGCGTTGCGGATATCGGCTCGATTCAGGGTCAGCGTGGCGATGCCTTGATCTACATGAAACAAAATTTCCTTATATTCCATTCTGTTCTCCTTGTTCATGAAAGAGTTTCAATGTCGAAGCACCCTGCCATTTTTTTCTGAAGCAAGGTGCCGGGTGTGAAGAAATTGCAGGTGGGCCGTGCTTGCCGGGGGAAAAAATAGCTGTGTTTCCATGGAGCTTGGTCTGTTCTTCGTTCGCCGTTACTTTGTCGCTGCCCGCTCCTCGGTGTGCAACCGATTGATCTGCAGACCTGCATCCCAAAGAGCGTCGATCAGCCTGTCCATGTTTTCGCCCTGCACTTTAAGGGTGACCAGCTGATAGTCCTCGGAAAAATCAGGGAACACCGTGATGCTGAGAATGGTCATCTCGCACTTTTTAAAGACTTGCAGCATGGCGTAGAACGAAGCCGCTTTGCGGTCAATTTTAATTTCTATCCGGGCACCTTGTTTTTTCGCGCCAAGCACTTCGAGAAAGGCATCAAAAACATTGGTTTCCGTAATGATGCCGACCAGTTCTTCATTTTGCATAACCAGCAGGGAACCGAATTTGTGGGTTCGCATCATCAGTGCCGCCTGCTCCAACGGGGTGGACGGTTCGACGGTAACCGGTGAGCGGGTCATGATCGAGCCGGCTTCGACCCGGCCGGCCTGATCAAGGATTTCCGGACTGATGCTCGGATCAAATATGGAAGGCAGGGCCCGGTAAATGTCTTCGCGGCTGATGATGCCGACGAGATGGCCGTCGTCCACCACGGGCACTCGGCGGATGCGGTTTTCACGCATAATCTGTTCAACCTCAAGGAGAGATTGGGTGCTGTTGACGGTAAGGACGTTGCTGGTCATCCACAGTTTGACGAACATGAGGAACTCCCGGAATTATTTCTTGTTGGGGAAGGTGAGAATGCTGCGGGTAGGATTTTCACCGTCGGCTTGGTCCTGCAAGCGGAAGCAGACGTTGCTTTGGGTCATGCGCAGGATCATGCGGCTGTTGCCGATGCGAATTTCCGAGCCGGCGAAAATGGTGCCCTTGACGACGATGGTGCATTGCAGGGCGTGGGCAAGGCCATGGTCGGGCGGCTCCTGATCCGGGGGGACGATCAGGTTGAGCGCACGGCATTGCTTCCGACTCTCCTCAAGGGCTTCAATCAGTTCGTCGAGTTCTTCACTTTCGGTGAACTGCCCGATTTGGCGCTGCAGGGTTTCGGCCGCCTCGAATTGCGCGGCAATAGTGCGCTGGAACTCGAAGAAATGGCGCAGTTGCTCCGGCGACACCGCCGCCGCCAGCAAGGAAGGATCGGCAATGTCCGACCCGACGGTGCCCACGGTCAGCGAACCGGCGGCGACCAATTGAGCGGCAGCAATGCGCGACGAAGGCTCGCAACAGACGTCGTTGCCGGCGTGCAGGCTGCAGTAGTATCCATTTCTCCGCAGAATGATTGAGCCACCCGCCTCGATTTTTCCCCGCTCGACAAATCGAATGTCCACATCGCCCCGGGCGTGGATACTGGCATTGTCGCCATTCATGCCGGCCTGAACCACCACGTTGCTGTCCGAGCGAACATGCGCGTTTTCGATGTTGCCTCTGATGAGGATATCTCCCAAAGCATTGACCCGAAATTTTGGTTTGATTGACCCCTTGATTTCCAGGGCGTCGCGGGAGACGATGTTGCCGGTTGCGAAATCGACATCACTGGAGAGGATCAGCCGTGAGCAGACTTTGACCGAGCCATCGGAGACCATGGAGAGCACACCGGAACGGCCGGCGCGGATCTCGCCGGTCGCCTCGTTGAAAACGGCATCGTCGGTCACCTTGACTGCGATGTCTTTTCCGGGTGCCTGGATGATCGGAGCGCCGAAAACATCCTTGCCGGGCGAGCCCGGGGTAGGCGGAATACGGACGGCAATCAATTGATCCTTGTCGACTCCGATGAACAGATTGCGTTCCCTGTAGTCGATATCGCCGCTGCCCATGAGTTTGCCGGGAATGGAACCGATCTCCATCTCAAAGCGGAGCCAGGCATCCTTACCGTTGATGGGCAGGGTGCCCAGGGCAACAATGGCGCTATGCGGCCGGTGGTCGCTGGCGCATTGTTCCAGGCATTGATCGATGGCATGCGTGAGCCGGCCAAAGACGATCCGTTCCTCGTCAAGGATCTGGAGAACAGTGTCATGATTGGGCAGAGGGTGGCCGGGTGGGGCCGGCTTCAGGTGGATTTTGGCCTGCATCCGATCCGGAGTGGTGCGGATGAGTGGGGCAATGCTCAGGCTTACCTGTTCGATTGATCCCTTGACGACTGAGGTAAAGACCGGGTAGCCGCTGACCGCAGCACTCATTTGCCCGGTTTCTTCGTCCACGGTAACCTGGTCGCCCGGCACAAGAATCTGTTCCGCCGGTAAAGGGCAGGGGATGGCCTGCCCAAAGATGTTTCTTCCGGCTTGAGGATGGGTCGGCGGTCCCGGTTTGGTGAGGAGCGCACCCTTGCGGACAAGAGGCATCAAAAGGATTTCGATCTGCTGCACCTTTCCGTCTTCATCCGTTTCTTCGATGAAATGGGGATGCGCAGTATAGCACGGATGCGCATCCTTGCGGCCGATGGCAGGAGGGGTGCCCAAAACCACAATCAGCGGTTCGGCCAGGATCTCTCCCTGATCGAGTCGATTTTGGGCCAAGGAGAGGGCTTCCTGGTCAATGCCATGGACAATGCCAGCGCTGGCAAGCAACGTACTGAGTTGTTCATGAGCGCTGATTGGGAGGTCCGCTTCGCCCCAGGCATTGCTTTGGAGGGTGGCGCTGAGATGATCGGCGGCAATATGAAGGAAATACGTTGCGCTATCCACGTCCTGCTCAGAAAATTAAAAAATAAAGGATTATCAACAGAATATCACAAGGGACCCGTTACCACAAGGTGGAACCTGGATTTTCGCGGCCGAGGTGGTGTCCGAGGGACGACCCTTATACCCGATCAACAATGCGGGCGGCAAGGATCCGGGATCGGGCCAGGCAGATTGCCGCCACACTTTGGAAAAAAGGTGATCGGTTGTTCAGAGATCGCTCTATTCATTGCCCAGATGCAGTTTGGCGATGAGGTGGAAAATCAGAGAAAGGAACATGCCGACGAGGGTGGCCAGGGCCATGCCCTTGAGCTGGACGTCGCCGATCTTCACTGCCACCCCGCTGATGCCGACGATGAGCACGATGGCGGTCAGGGAGAGGTTGGCCGGTTTGGAGTAATCCACCTTGGCTTCCACCAGCATGCGCACCCCTGAGGCGGCAATGACCCCGAAAAGCAGCATGCAGACGCCGCCCATGACCGGAGCGGGGATCGACTGGATGAAGGCGGAGAGTGTGCCAACAAAGGCCAGGCAGATGGAAATGACCGCCGCACCGCCAATGACCCAGACGGAATAAACCCGAGTGACCGCCATGACACCGATATTTTCCCCGTAGGTAGTGGTCGGGACCGAGCCGCAGAATCCTGAGAGCACGGTGGAGATACCGTCGCCCATCAGGGAGCGATGCAGCCCTGGATCTTTGGTAAGGTCCCGGCCGACGATATTGCCGGTGACCACCAGATGGCCGATGTGTTCGGAGATGACCACCAGGGAGGCGGGCAAGATGATCAGGATGGCATGGAAGTCGAGTTTAGGCAGGTACAACGTGGGCAAGGCGAGCAGCGGGGCCTGGGCGATGGCGTCGAACTGGACCAGACCAAAGGGGATGGCAATCAGGTAGCCGGCGACGATGCCGGTGAGCACCGGAATAATGGCCATGAAGCCCCGGAAGAGGACTGTGCCGAAGGTGACCACGAGCAGAGTGGCAATCGAAACAACAATGGCTTTGACGTTGTACGCGCCGCTGACCGGGTCAGGCATGATGCCCGCCATGCCGGTGGCGACGCTGGCCAGTTCCAGGCCGATGAGAGCGACGATCGGTCCCATGGTGGCCGGCGGCAAAACGGTTTTGATCCAATCCGAACCGAACTTCCAGATGATCAGCGCCACGAAGATGAACATCAGTCCCGAGGCGATGAAGCCGCCGAGGGCATAGGAATAGTTGCCGGTCCACTGGGCCTGGTTGGCGCCGAGAACGACAAAGACCGGCGAGAGAAAGGCAAAGCTCGATCCGAGGAAGGCCGGGGCCTTGCCCTTGCAGAGGACGAGATAGATCAGGGTGCCGATGCCGTTCATCAATAGAACGATGGCCGGGTCGATCTTGAACAGGGTCGGCACCAGGACCGAGGCCCCGAACATGGCGAACAGATGTTGAAAACTGAGAGGAATACCGGTGAGCAGGGGAACTTTTTCTTCAACCTGGATAGTTTTTCTCTGCATGGGCTGGGCTCCAACGCTCAGATTGGGATAGGGAAAAAAGGTCTATTCTTCTATGGTGTTACGAAACCGTCGTGTTGTAACGGCTGAAAGCCAGGCGAGAAAACAAGCCCGGTGCCAGCACGGCAACAAGAGAACCGGCGGATACGGGTTCGGCCGCATCCGAGTGAGGGGCAACAGCTGATCAGGAAAAAGGGAAAGGAGTCGATCTCGGCGGCTATTCCTTGCCCTGGCGCAGTCCATCCATATATTCTTCCCATTCCACCGGCAGCAAGGATTTTTTCTTATTGTTACACTCCTTGCAGCAGGGAACGAGGTTGTCCTTGGTACTGCGGCCGCCACGGGTCAACGGGACGACATGATCCATGGTCAGATTATGGAAGCCGACTTTCTGGCCGCAGTACCAGCAGGTGCCGGTTGAGGTCTTTTGCTGCCACCAGCGGCTCTTCCGCAGTGCCCGGGCCTTGCTGCGTTCAGCCCGGATCAGGGTCTCGTCGATGCTGTCGAGGGCGAAATAGTTTGTGTTCATCCGGTGGTCAAATCCCCGAGCAGCAGTTGGCGAACCCGGCCGACCAGGTAGAGCGAACCGGCCACGCAGATCAGGTCGTCAGGAGCGGCGACCATTTGGATCATCTCCAGGGCATGTTCCACGGTTTCGGCGCAGCAGGCTTTTGCTTGCAGCTGAGACGGCAATTGTGCGAAAAGCGCAACTGGTACGGCGGAGCGCTGTGTTTCGGCCCGGGTGAGGACGATGGCATCGGCCCGCGCCAGCAGGTCGAGAAAAGCAGCGCCCATCAGCTTATCGGCCATGTTGCCCCAGACGAGCAGCAGGCGGTGATGGGGATAGTCGTGTTCCAGGGACTGGACCAGGGCCGCAACTCCCGCTTCGTTGTGGGCGCCGTCGAGGAGAAAGCACAGGGGTTTTTCCTGATGGTGTATCGGGACCAGTTCCATCCGGCCGGGCCAGCGGGCCTGGCGCAATCCCGTGGTCAATGCCTGCGGGGTGACCGGAAAGAACGGGGCGAGTTGTTCGAGCGCGGCCAGCGCCAGGCTGGTGTTGACAACCTGGTGTTCGCCTTGCAGGGTCAGCGGCAGGTTGGTGCGAAGCGCGCCGGCAATGGGACGGTAATCAAGGCCGCCGTTGCTGGTCCGTGCTCCGGAAAAATGATGGTCATACATAAAGAGAGGGCTCTGCTGCTCCTCGCAACGGGCCTCGATCACCGGAACAGCCTCAGCGGCCCGGCCGGAAAAGATCACCGGCACTCCGGGCTTGATGATGCCGGCCTTTTCGCCGGCGATGGCTCTCAGGGTTGAGCCAAGATACTGTTCGTGATCGCGGCTGATGTCGGTGATGATCGTGATCAGCGGCAGGACAACATTGGTGGCGTCAAGCCGCCCGCCCATGCCGGTTTCCAGGATGACCGCCTCCGCCTGCTGCTCAGCGAACCACAACAGTGCCAGCAGGGTGGTGCATTCGAAATAGGTGGGCAGGGGGCGGTCGTGGAGAAAGGTTGCCAGCCTGGTGACGAGACCGGCAAAATCGGCGGCGGACATATAGCTGTCGTTGATCCGGAACCGTTCACGCACCATGCTGAGGTGAGGCGAGGAATAAAATCCGGTGCGAATTCCGGCGGCCGAGAGGATCGAGAGCAGGGTCGCGCCCACCGAGCCTTTGCCGTTGGTACCGGCGACATGGATGATTTTGAGGCGATCCTGAGGGTTGCCGAGTTCAGCCAGCAGCGTTCGGGTGGTCTCCAGGCCGAGCTTGATGGTGAAGAACTGGAGCTGATCCAGCCAGGCTTCCGCTTCTTGATAGTTCATGGCGGTATTATCGGACAGAACTGGTCATGTGAGAATCTCCAGTTGCGCGTAATCAAGGTGAAGAATCTTGCTGCCGTGGCGGTCGAACAGAATTTCCACCCGGCGGGGGCCGGGAATCGAGGTGATCCGGCCAATACCGAAAAAGGCGTGACTCACCTGCATCCCCTCTTGGTAGACTGTTCGGGCTGATTCGATCTTTGTCGAGGGCGCGGCCGCCGGGGGGGACTGATGATATTGGCTGGTCAGTGGGGATGAGGTTGCGCCGGCCCGGTCGACGGTATTGTAGAGGCCGGGGCTGATCTCCCTGATAAAGGGCGACATCGCGGCCCGCATCTGCTGCCGGTCCGGGGTCATCAGCTCGCGCGGGTAGCTGAGAAAGAGTTGTTTTTTTGCCCGGGTAGCGGCCACGTACAGCAGGCGCCGCTCCTCCTCCCACTGCTCGCCAGGGGTGGTGGTGTTCTGATGGGGAAACCGGCCCTCGGCCAGTCCGATGACAAAGACCGTGTCCCATTCCAGCCCCTTGGCCGAGTGGATGGTGGAGAGGATCAGCCGCTGGTCGTCCTCGGTGTCGCTTGCCGAGGCGTTGACCTCCGGCGGATCGAGAGCGGTGTCGTCAACAAAGGATTGCAGGTCGCCATAACCGGCAATCAGAACCTTGATCTGATCGAGTTCCTTGCGCCGCTTGGGATAGTCGTCGTAGTACATCTTCTCGAACACCGGCACATAATATTCCATGACCAGGTCGAACTGATCGGATGGGGTCAGGGCCGGTTCCTGCAGGCGCTGCAGGGTGGCGGTCAACTGCTCGAACTGGTTTTTCCAGGCTGGACCTGGCCGGTAGGCGGTGAGGGCGGTAAACGGCGTGTCCGACTCCCGGATGGCGGCGAGGATTTTATGCACCGTCTTGGGGCCGACTTTTTCCAGTTGCAGCAGGATGCGGTTCCAGCTGAGGTTATCCCAGGGGTTGATCACCACCCGGAAAAACGAGAGCAGATCCTTGATGTGGGCCGATTCGGTCAGTTTGAGGCCGCCGCGCTTGTCAAAGTCAAAACCGCGGCTGGCCAGTTCGAGCTCCAGTTTGTAGGAATGAAATCCGGAGCGGAAGAGCACCGCGATCTCGCGCAGGGGAATCCCTTCCTGTCGCCGTTGTTCGATGGCCTGGACCACAAAACGGGCCTCGGCCGCCTCGGTGGGGGCCATCACGAGTTGCGGCCGGATGCCTCCGGTGATGCTGGTGAACAGCGTTTTGGTGAATTTTTTCTCGGCGTTGGCGATAATGGCGTTGGTCAGCTGCAGAATCGGTTCGGTGGAGCGGTAGTTTTCCTCGAGCTTGACAATTTTGGTGTTCGGGAATTGCTCGGGAAAGCGCATGATGTTATAGAAATCGGCTCCCCGGAAGCTGTAGATCGACTGGGCGTCGTCGCCGACCACCATGACATTGTGATGGCGATAGGCGAGCAAGCGGACGATTTCGGCCTGCAACTGGTTGGTGTCCTGATACTCGTCGACCAGAATATGCTGAAAGCGGGTGGAGAGCTCGTGCCGGGCTGTTTCCGATTCGGCCAGCAACCGTTTCCAGTGGATCAGCAGATCGTCGTAATCCATCAGACCGTGGTCAAGCTTGAACTGGCGGTAATGCTCGTCGATGGTGTAAAAATCCTGGAGAAACTCGGTCAGGTGGATATGGTCGCGATACACCAGCTGCTCGATGGTGGCCGCCTTGTTGATCGCCCCGGAGATCAGGTTCATGACCACCCGTTTCGAGGGAAAGCGCTTGCCGGCCCCGGCCATGCCCAGGGAGGATTTGAGCAGGTTGATGATGCCTTCGGCGTCGCCCCGGTCGATGATGGTAAAATTGGCGCCCAGCCCCAGATGATGGCCGTAGCGGCGCAGCAGGATATTGGCGGTGGCATGGAAGGTGCCGCCCATCACCCGCCGGCAGGAGCCGGCAGTCAACTCGCCGGCCCGGTGGAGCATTTCCTGGGCGGCGCGGCGGGTAAAGGTGAGTAGCAGGATTGATTCCGGCGGAGTGCCCTGCTGAATCAGATGGGCCATCCGGTGGACCAGAGTGCGGGTCTTGCCGGTGCCGGCCCCGGCAATCACCAGGATCGGGCCATCGCCGTGGGTGACGGCGGTGCGTTGAGCGGGATTGAGGGCCTCAGCGTTGACGGCGGGCGGGTCTTGATCAGCGCCGGAAAAGAGTTGGGATTGCATACCCGGTCTTCTACCACAGCAGGGGCGGTGGTGCAATGGGTGTTGACATCTACGGCCGGGACTGGGTAAAGTCGCAGCCGCAATGGTTCCTCGACTGCTCTATGATGCGGAAATCATTGCAGGGATTGTGGCCCTGGCCGGAAGTTTTCAGTGGGTGTGGCCAGGGGGGATGAGGTTTGACAGAATATTGACAGTTCATTGCGGGGTACAATGATCCAGCCAGAAATGATATTCACCGACAAGGCGCTCCAGACGTTGTTTCCGCCGGAGCGTTCCAATGACTTTTTCGAAGCGCTCTTCGGCGACGCCAGTGAAGGGGCCTATGATATTAACCTGACCTTTGCGGGATATGACAGGAACGAACAATCCCTTGATTTTTTTCTCAACCTGCACGAGCGGCCGGGGCGCTGTCTGGCCTGCAACCTGACCTCCGGCCTGCCCGAGGTCTTCCGTCGACATCCGGTGATCAACATCAAGGGGCTGGTGGGGGAGATTGAACAACTGCTCGGCGGCACGCTGGTCTGCGAAAGCTGGGAAATAGGGCGTACCGTGCAGAAAGGGCGATCGCTGCACTGCATTCCGTTGCGGATTCAACTCAAAAAGCCGTGAAGCAAACACATTCGGGAACTTGTCCCGACCAGGACCCGCTGCTTAATTGACAGCGACCTGGGCCCTGCCGTTGGCCTTGGCCTGGTAGAGGATATCGTCAGCCTGCTCCATCCAGGTTTCGATGCTCATGCCGGGCCGCCATTCGGAGAGCCCGATGCTGACTGCCAATTTTCCGGTATGGGTGCTGATATCAAGCTCTGCCACGGCCAGGCAGAGCCGCTCAGCTAAAAACCGGGCATCCTGCATGCTGGTGTCGGGCAAAACCAGCAAAAACTCATCGCCGCCCATGCGCACCAGCATGTCGGTGAGCCGAACCTCATTATTGAGACTGGTGGCAACCTGTTTCAGGATTTGATCCCCCATGAGATGGCCCATGGTGTCGTTGACAGCCTTGAAGTGATCCAGGTCCAGGGCTGCCAAAGTCAGCGGATGGCCGTGCCGTTTGGCCTGTTCGACGATGGAGGCGATCCGTTCCTCAAAGACGAAACGGTTGGGCAAGCCGGTCAGACTGTCTCTGCGGGCTTGCGCAAAAATTTCCTCATACTCCAGCGCCCGTTTCAGCGGATCGGCCAGGATGATCAGCGATTCGTCGATGAATTGCAATTCCTCTTCGGTCAAAGGAGTGCCCTTGCGCAGCATCACCAGCAGGCCACGGCAGTCGGTGGAGTTGAACACCCATTTGTGCACACGAAAGCCATCCGCCTGGGCAGTATTGGATTCCTGATCAAACGGCTGTTCTAAAATTTCCTGCGCCAGTTGGATAGCCTGCCGCCTCTTGGGCCCGTGATAGGAACAGAACATGTGCATGCGCTGGCGGGTGGGGTTGTTGTAGCCGATGAGGTCGTGCCCGATAAATTCCATGAGCCAGATCGAATAGGCCTCAATCATGCCCGGAAGGTCGAGGATTCCCGCCATGCGTTGGTAAAGCGTATTGATTTTTTTCAGTTTTTCCGATTGTTGCCGGTAGTGGCTTAATTCCGACAACAGGTTTTTCATGGTGGAGGCAATCTGAAGATCGACCTGCTCATCAAGTACTTTCATGTCCATAACATTCACACAATCGGCTACGGGTTGAATGGTACGATTGATTCGGAAAAGAAACCAGTCTCATGGTTTTTTCTTAAAGAACCATTGTTTATCTATTAGCTATTTTCATGCCGGATTGTACAACAATTTGTATTGTTGAATAATAACGATTAATTAAATAATTTCATCAGAGACAATGAACGATTATTTATTGGTTCTGTCATTTTTTCGACAAAAAAAGAGCGCCTGCATGCCAGCCAGGGAGACGCCATGAAGGACGGATTGGCCTTGGGCCAGATGTTTGTCGCCGGTTTCCGTGGCTGCGAGGTCGGGCCTGACCATTGGGTGGCAACGGCGCTGGCCAGGGAGCAACTGGGCGGGGTGATCCTGTTTGAACGCAATGTGGACGGCTCGGTGCAGAATATCCGTTCGCCGTCGCAGCTCAAGCAGCTGGTGGCGAGCCTGTGCCATTTTGCCGTCATCCCGCCTTTTATCGCCGTTGACCAGGAGGGGGGCAAGGTCTGCCGTCTCAAGGAGCGGTCCGGTTTTGCTCCCTCCCGCAGCGCGGCTGAACTGGCGATGGAAGGCGTGGCCGCCACCACCCATCATGCCGCTCTCATGGCGGCGGAACTGGCGGATTGCGGCATCAATCTCAATTTCGCACCGGTGGTTGATCTCGATCTCAACCCGGACAACCCGATCATCAGCCGCTTTCAGCGCAGTTTTGGCGCCGATCCGGCAGTGGTGGCCGCCCATGCCCATGCCTTTATCGAGGCCCACCATCGGCAGGGCATCGGCTGCTGCCTCAAACACTTTCCTGGGCACGGCAGCGCCGGCAGTGATTCCCATCTCGGTTTTGTCGACACCACCGGCTGTTGGCAATCGATTGAGCTGGAACCGTATCGGAGATTGCTTGCCAAAGGATATGGTGACGGAATTATGACAGCGCATTTGGTCAACCGCCATCTCGATCCCTCGGGGCTGCCGGCAACCCTTTCACCGCTGGTGATTGTAGGTCTGCTGCGCCGGGAACTCGGCTTTGCGGGGGTGGTGTTCAGCGACGATGTCCAGATGCGGGCGATCAGTCACGGCTGGAGCTTTGCCGAGGCCGTGCAGCGGGCCGTACTCGCCGGGGTGGACGTCCTGGTGGTTGGCAATAATCTCAACCCGGTCGATGATGCGGTTCAAGAGGGTATCCGGGCCATCGAGGGGCTGCTTGACAGCGGCCGGATTGATGCCAATCATATCGGTCGTTCGCTGGCGCGCATTGCGCTGTTCAAGGATACCATCACGGGAAAACAACCATGGACACTTTCCGCCCCACCCACAGCCTCGTAATCGGTTATATCGCCTGGCTGTTCGGATTCATTGGCGCTCACCGCTTCTACTATGGCAGACCAATCTCGGGAACCATCTACTTCTTTACTCTCGGTATTTTTTTCATCGGCTGGATCGTTGACCTCTTTCTCATCCCCGGCATGGACCGTGAGGCGGACATCCGCTTCACACCCGGACCAATCGATTACAATGTTGCCTGGCTGCTCTTGGTTTTTCTGGGAATGTTCGGCATCCACCGATTTTATATGGGAAAAATATGGACCGGTATCCTCTACCTGCTCACCGTCGGCCTCTGTGGGCTGGGATACATCTACGACATGTGGACCCTTAACGACCAGATCACTCTGATCAACGGCAGCACCGATCATGGGTACCCCCAAAAAGCAGCTTAAGCACTCAGTCCATCGGGCGGGTGAACAGCCACTGGTGCTCCTTTGACAGGTCGGGCCGGAAGGTATAGCCGCTGCCGGCGAAGTGCCGGAGCTCTTCGGGGTGCTCAATGCGGTTGCGGATGCAGAATCCAGCCATCAACCCCCGGGCCCGTTTGGCATAAACAGCCACGCTTTTTAACCGGGCATTGGTTTCCTCCATGAATCGGATATCAAGCCAGGGCCAGGGCAACCGGTTTTTCCGCACCACTTTGGCGTATTCGTTTGAGGCCAGATTGATCAGAATGGGGTGGCGTTCCTTGGCCATCGCCCTGTTCAGGCTCGCGGTGACCAGGTCCGACCAAAAGGGATACAGCGTTTTTCCCCGCGCATTGAGCAAGGCAGTCCCCATTTCCAGGCGATAGGGCTGGATCAGGTCAAGCGGCCGCAAGCTGCCGTAGAGACCGGAGAGAATGCGGAGGTGGTCCTGAGCGAACATCAAGTCTTTCGGGGTCCAGTCCATCGCGGCCAGGCTGCGGTAGGCCTCGCCGCTGAAGGCCAGGATGGCCGGTTTACTGTTTTCCGGGGAGCCGGACAGGGAAAAAGAGTGGAGTTGTCCCAGGGTTTGTTCCGCCAAACCCTGGCTGACATGCATCAGGGTGCGGAGATCCGGCAGGCTGCAGTGGCGGAGGAGTGCGATTAATTGGTGCGCCTGATCGAGGAATTCAGGCAGGGTCGGGGAAGGCGTGGTGGCGGCAGGCGTGAAGTCCTGCCCCTTGGCGGAGGCCAGGATAATCATGGTTGTTTGTTTTCAGTCATGCCATTGTGCGGAGAAACGGTTCTCTGGTCAAGGGCAACACAACACCTGGTTACCGCCAGTTGCCTTGGCCTGGAGCAGGCAGCGACTGGCGATGAGCAGCAGATCCTCGACGACCGCGTTGCGCGCCCCGATTTCCGGAGCAAACCCGGCCACGCCGAAACTGGCGGTGCGGGTAATCCTATGGCCGTCCACCGAGCACTCCAGCCCGGCAAATTGCTCCCGCAAGCGGTTGGCCACCCGGCCGGCGCCGCGAATGGGAGTCTCGGGCAGAACGAGCAGGAATTCATCTTCACCCCAGCGGGTGATAGTGTCAATATCTTGACGAATCAGTTGTCCGGCGTTTCGGGCAAATTCGCTGAGGATTACATCACCGGCCCGATGGCCAAAAGCCTCATTGACCTCATTCAATCCATCAATATCGCACAGAATAACCGAGAGGTAGTGGGAGTAACGGATGGAACGGCTCAATTCTTTGAGCAGGTGCTCTTCAAGATGGAGCCTGTTGTAACAGCCGGTGAGCGGGTCGGTGCGGGTCAGGCGTGCGATCTGGACGTGCAGTTGTCTTTCACGCTGGACAAGGTCGAATTGCCGGGTGGCATCGAGGAGAATGGTCTCCAGGTCGGCAGCGGGGGTGTTTTCCGGCACCACCCGGAAAACTGACCGGCTGTTGGCCTGGAGCAGGGTCTTGGCCAGGTGCGTTTCCGGGGCAAGGAGCAAGGGAAGGGCGGTTGTGACCAAGGCCGCTTGTTCAAGAAAATCAAAACCGTTCATGTCGGGCAGGTTGAGTGCGGCAAGCACCCCGCACCAGCGGTTTTCATCGGCTAGGACGGTCAATCCCTCCTGGCCGCTGGGCACGATGGTCACGTCAAATTTTTTCGATACTTCAGGTAAAAGATTATCAGATTGAACGTGATGGCTGACAATCAAAAAAGGGTGGCGCATAGGGGTGCTCAGGAGAACAGAAACAGGGTGGATGTGGGCCGGCAGCATACCACCGGGTACGAAAAAAGAGGAGCACTCTTTTTATTGGCAAGCAATACCAGGCTAAGGTATAAGGCCGCGCAAGGAGCATGATCACTATGAAAGAACACAGCAGCTGCAAACCGGAAATTGTCTATCCCTGCCGATGGCAGTACCGGTTGATAGGGGAAGAGCGGATGGCCATCATCGAGGCAGTCTCCACCGTGGTGGATATCACAACGTGCAGCATTGGCGAGGGTAACGTCAGCTCCACTGGCCGGTATCTCAGTGTCAATGTGGAAATGACGGTCAACGATGAGGCCGAACGGTTGCGGTTCTATCAACTTTTTGCCGAAAATCAGGCCATTCGGGTGGTATTATGAACAGCGATGCAATGAACGGGAACAAGCCGTTGGTTGACAACAAGGTGATCCCGGTGATGCGGGAGGCGATCGTGATGGTGCAGATGATTCTGTTCAAGGTGCTGCGCCAAAGCGTCCAGGAACGCTACTGCAACCAGCCGGAAAGCTATCACGCCCATCTGGCTGGAGCGGTGCTCAACAATCTGTTCGGCACCCAAGCAGTTGATGAGGCGGTGACGGTTTTTGCGGCCGCCAATCGTGAACTGGTGGAACTCGAACTGCGTGAACTGGCCAAGTGGTGCGTGCCGCTGCTGCCCGTGCTCACTGATGCCTTGCGCATGAAGACCATCTGCGACAACCAGGAGGGCATCCATTCCATCCCCTCTTTACTCATGGCCAAGGCCCTGGGGTTGCTGATGGAAGATCGATCCCTGCCCCTGCCGTCCACTTTTATGATCCAGGTGCGAACCCTCGCCGTCAGTCATGGCCTTATCGAACCGATGCAGACGACGGTTCCTCCGGCCGCAGGGTCACCAGCGTAGCTCCCCAGGAGCCGCTCGCCTCATCACCCGAGCGAAAGTCAGCCACTATGTTGAGCCGGGCAAGCAGGGCATGCACTGTTCGCCTGAGGGTGCCCGTTCCCTTGCCGTGAATGATGCGGACATGCAATAGGCCAATTTTCCTGCATTCTTCGAGATAATCAGGAACAAGATGCTTGACTTCGGCAGGCCGGAAGGTGTGCAGGTCAAGGGTGCCATCGATGGGAAGAAGGACCGGTTCGATCTCATCCATGGTTTGCTCCAGGGCTGAGCACATCAAGGGCCAGGGCTGCAGCCCGGTCGGAGGCCCCTGGTCCGCCTAAACGCTGCCGCACTTCGTCAAGCCCCGCCAGAATAGTTGTTCTCGCCTGTTCATCTTCAAGCATTACCTGTAATGCTTTGGCTATCTGCTCGGGATTGGCCGCATCCTGAAGGAGCTCCGGGATGATTTCCCGTCCACCGATCAGGTTGACCAGGGAGAAAAATTGCAGGTTGCGGATCAGTAATCGCCCCAGCCAGTAGGTATGCCGGCTGGTCCGGTAGGTGGCGACCGTCGGCGTCCCCAGAATCGCCAGCTCCAGGATGACGGTGCCGGAGGCGGCCACCACCGCGTCGCAGGCAGCCATCATCGCATAGCGATCCTCGGTGATCACCCGGATATCGAGACGGTCCTGCCAGGCGGCCAGCCCGTGCGCATCAAGCAGGGAGCGGGTGATCGTCGGGGCCTGGGGGACGAGAAAGGTGTAGGCCTGCGGTGTATCTCGAGCCAACAGTCCGGCGGCGGCGAGGAAATCGGGCAGCAGGGCCGCGACCTCCTTTCTCCGGCTGCCGGGCAGGAGGCCGACCAGTTTTCTCGTTGGCTCAATCTTGTGGAGTGCTCTGAAAGCCGCGGGGTTTAAACCAGGCCTGACCGAATCCATCAGCGGATGGCCGACAAAATCGACTTCGACGCCATGGCGGCCGTAAAATGATTGCTCAAAAGGGAGAATGACCGCCACCCGGTCGGTCAGCCGTTTGATCGTCTGGACCCGGCCACTGCGCCAGGCCCAGACTTGGGGGCTGATATAATAAAAGATGGGAATGCCCATTTGCTTGGCTTTTTTGGCGAGCAGCAGGTTGAAATCCGGGTAGTCGATGAGAATGAGCAGGGCAGGGCGATGGCTACGCATGCGCGCGATCAAGGCGCGGCGGGCGCGGAGAATGTCGCCCAGATGGCTCAACACCTCAACGGCGCCTACCACCGCCAGGGTGGCCGCATCGTAGAGCAGTTCCACCCCGGCTTGCTGCAACTCCCTGCCGCCCATGCCGCAGAAGCGCAGGCTGTTGTCCCGAACCCGCATCGCCCGGACCAGATTGGCGCCGTGCAGATCTCCCGAGGCTTCTCCGGCCACGATCATGACCTCGCGCCCCTGTTCGCGGTGGTTTTGGGCGTGCATCAATTGCCGGTCCATTCAGTTGGGCTTGAGGAAAGCCAGCAGGTCGCTTCTCCCCTCATTGATCAGGATATGCTCGATCCGTTGCCGGTTGCCGTGAATCTGCTCGACTACCTGCAGGGCCACATCCAAGGCCCGCCGCCCCTCTTCCCCGGAAACCGCCGGCCGGGTGCGGTCGCGGACGTGACTAACGAAATCGCGCAGCTCCAGCTCCAGGGCGTCCTGCTCCTGAAAGGACGACTTGCTGATCTCCGGCACCGGATTGCCGCCGTCCTTGCCCGGCTGCAGCCGCACCGCCATGATCTCCTTCTTGCCGAAATCCACCGACAGGTACTGGCCGGGCTGGAAGATGCGCATCCGCCGCATGTTGTCCATGGAGATGCGGCTGACCGTGATGTTGGCGGTGCAGCCATTGGCAAAAATCAGGCGGGCATTGGCGATGTCGGTCAGTTTGGTGATCACCGGCGCGCCGGCGGTCAAGATCGAGATGATCGGCGATTTGACAATGGAGAGCACGATATCGATGTCGTGGATCATCAGGTCGAGCACCACATCAACGTCCGTGCCCCGTTCCTTGAACACCGCAATGCGGTGGGCCTCGATGAACAGGGGATGGGTGAGCAGGGGCTGCATGGCCAGGACCGCCGGATTGAATCGTTCCAGGTGGCCCACCTGCAAGATGCGCCGCTGTTCATGGGCCAGCTTGATCAGGTCGTCGGCCTCGGTCAGGGTGGTGGTGACCGGTTTTTCCACCATGACATCAACACCCTGCCGCAAGCAGGTTTTCGCCACCGCGTGGTGGAGAGGGGTCGGGACGACAATGGAGACCGCATCCACCAGGGGAAGCAGCTCGCGGTAATCGGCAAAGGAGCGGGTGGCGCATTCGCTGGCCACCAGTTGTGCCCGTTCCAGATCGGCATCGGCCACACCCACCAATTTGACCCCTTCCATGGCAGCGTACTTCTGGGCATGAAAACGCCCGAGATAACCGACACCTATGACCCCAATGTTCACAACTTTGCTCATATTTTTAATCCGTTTCATTTAGTTTGCAAAATTCGCCGCTGTCCTTGTTTAAATGCCCAGATAGGCCTTTTGGATGGCGGCATTGTTGAGGAGCGCCATTGCCGTGTCCTGGAGGACGATTCGTCCGTTTTCCAGGACATAGCCTCGATCCGCAACCTGCAGGGCAAGATTGGCGTTCTGTTCGACCAGAAAAATGGCCGTGTTGTGTTCTTTGTTTATTTTAACCATAATGTCAAATATTTGTTTGGTGACCAGCGGCGCCAGGCCCATGGAAGGTTCGTCAAGGAGCAGCATCCGGGGCCGGGCCATCAGGGCTCTGCTGATGGCCAAGATCTGCTGTTCACCACCGGAGAGATTGCCGCCAGGTTGGTGGCGCCGCTCGGCCAGGATCGGAAAAAGGGCGTAGAGCGACTCCTTGTCCGCCGCGATCCCTGGTTTGTCCCGACGCAGAAAAGCGCCCATATCGAGGTTTTCCGCCACGGTCAGCTCGGGAAAGATATGCCTGCCCTCGGGTACCTGGCAGATACCCAACTTGACAATGGCGTCCGGCATCATGCCGTGAATGGGTTGTCCCTGGAAAAGGATCTCGCCCCGCCGGGGCGGTGTGATCCCGCTGATCGACATCAGGGTGGTGGTTTTGCCCGCACCGTTGGCGCCGATCAGAGTGACGATTTCACCCTGGTTAATTGTGAGATGAACATCGTTCAGTGCCTGAATGTTGCCGTAAAAGGTATTGATATTCCGAAGTTCAAGCATGATCGAGGGTTTCACCGAGGTAGGCCTTGATCACCGCCGGATTGTTCCGGACCTGGTCCGGTGTCCCTTCCGCAATTTTGCAGCCGTAATCCATGACAAAAATATGATCGGAAAGGCGCATCACCAGCTTCATGTCGTGCTCGATCAGGAGAATGGATAGACCGTCGTCGTTTTTAAGTGAGAGGATCAGCGCGTCCAGTTCCAGAGTTTCCTGGTGATTCATTCCGGCCGCCGGTTCATCGAGGAGCAGCAGCAGTGGTTCGGTTGCCAGGGCCCGGGCGATTTCCAGCCGGCGTTGCGCCCCGTAGGGCAGATTTTTGGCGAACTCGTTGGCTTGCTTGGCCAGGCCGACCCGTTCGAGTAAAGCAACGCTCATGCCAATGATTGCCTTTTCTTCGCGAACCGTTGCCGGCGGTCGGAAAATAGCGCCAAAAACCGTGGATCGTGTCCGGCAATGCCGGCCGATCATCACGTTTTCCAACACGGTCATGTTGGGGAAAAGGCGAATGTTCTGAAAGGTGCGGGCGAGCCCCTGCTCGGTAACCCGGTTGGGCTTGAGGCCATTGAGCCGTTGCGGCGGTTTGCCGGGCGGGGTGAGCATCAAGTCGCCGCCAGTGGGGGAATACATGCCTGTCAGGCAGTTGAAAAAAGTGGTTTTTCCGGCGCCGTTGGGTCCGATCAGGGCAACAATCTCGCCTTGACGAACACGCAGATCGAGGCCATCCAAGGCGCGGATGCCCCCGAAATCCATGGTCAGGGCGCGGACAGTGAGCAATGGTTCCATGGGCTGTGTCAAAAGTGCCACGGTTTATCGGTTGAGTGTGTAGGTTCGGCGCACGGTTGAAATAATACCCTGGGGACGAAATATCATCATGCCCACCAGCACCGCGCCAAAGACGAGCATGCGGTAATCGGCAAAAGTCCGCAGGTACTCGGGGAGAAGAATGAGGAGCAGGGCTGCGGCAACGACGCCAATGATCGAGCCCATTCCTCCCAGGACAACAATGCACAGAATGATCGCCGACTCCAGAAAGGTGAAGCTGGCCGGGTTGACAAAGGTGGTTTTGGCGGCGAAAAAAACGCCGGCCATTCCCGCCCAGGTCGCCCCCAAGGCAAAGGCAGTCAACTTGGTTCGGGTCTTGTCGATGCCCATGGCCTGGCAGGCAATGTCGTCTTCGCGCAGGGCTACCCAGGCCCGGCCGATACGAGAATGCTGCAACCGGTTCACCACGAACATGGTACATAGCACCATGGCGATCATCAGATAATACAGATAAGTGATCGAGGCTTCTAGTGACAAATCGATGCCGAAAAAACCGGGCCGGGGAATATTGGCAATGCCGCTTGGTCCCCGGGAGAACGCGCTCCAGTTTTCCAGCACCAGGCGGATAATCTCGCCAAATCCCAGGGTGACAATGGCCAGATAATCACCGCGTAGTCGCAGCACCGGAAAACCGAGCAGGATGCCGAAGAGGGCGCCGAGGAGTCCGCCGATCGGTAGGGCCGCCCAGAAGCTCAGGTCGAAATGCAGATGCAGCAGGGCATAGGCATAGGCCCCGACCGCATAAAAGGCCACATAGCCGAGATCGAGCAACCCGGCGACCCCAACCACGATGTTCAGGCCCAACCCGAGGACCACATACATCAGGGCGGTGATCATGATATTGACCTGGTACGTGGAAAAAAAGGCGGGGAAGGCGAGCAGGAAGAGGGTGCCCGTGCTGAGCAGCGGCAAGACGAAGGCGGGGCGCTGGAGAAAGCGCAGGTTCCAGCTCCTGGCCTCCTGTTCCATTCCCAGGCGGAGGCGTTCTTGTTTGGCTGCCCGGTAGGCGGTGAAGTATCGGGAGAACAGGTACATCAAGCAGCTCATCCCGCCAACCCAAAACATGTTGCCCCAGCGCCAGGAGACGGTTTGTTCGGTCGGATTCACCTTGATCACCAGCAAGGGAAAGGTAAGAAACATGAACCAGAGGCCGGTGCGCAACGCCTGACAAACATCTTTTTTGGTGAGCATCGTCAGACTTTCTCCACGGTTGCTTTGCCGAGCAGGCCCGAGGGCCGGAAGATCAGAATCAGCACCAGAAGAGAAAAAGCGAAGACATCTTCGTAGTCGCTGGAGACATAACCGGTGGCAAAAGCCTCGGTCAGTCCAAGGACAAAACTGCCCAGCACCGCGCCCGGAATGGAGCCAATGCCTCCCAGGACTGCGGCGGTAAAGGCCTTGATGCCGGCGATGAAACCAATGGAAAAATTGATCTGGCCGATATGCGAGGCGATCAGCAGTCCGCCAATGGCCGCCAGGGCCGAGCCAATGACAAAGGTAATGGAAATGATCCGGTCAACATTGACCCCGACCAGCAGCGCCATTTTCTGATCCTGGGCCGTGGCGCGCATGGCCTTGCCAATACGGCTGTATTTAATCAGCAAGGTGAGGAGCAGCATCACCACGGCGGCGACCACCAGAATGGTCAGATCCGTGGAGCCGATAATGGCGGCATAGGGTTCCAGCCAGGCAAAATCAGGGATCAGGGCCGGAAAGGGGAGGAAATCCGAGGTCTGGGCGAGCAGGACATAATTTTGCAAAAAGATGGACATGCCGATGGCCGAGATCAGCGGCGTTAGTCTGGGGGCGTTACGCAGAGGGCGATAGGCGAGCCGCTCGACCGTGAAGCCATAGGCTGCGGCCCAGGTGGCGGCGGCAAGGGCGGTCAAGATCAGAATAGCGGGCAGCGGCAGGCCATAGATCGACAGAACCGAGGACACGATCAGGGCAGTGAACGCGCCGATCATGTACATTTCGCCATGGGCAAAATTGATCAGGCCGATAATGCCGTAGACCATGGTGTAACCGAGGGCGATCAGGGCATAAATGGAGCCGCGGGTCAGGCCGCTGAACAGCAGTTCGATGAAATATTCCACGGATTCTCCCGAGAACTGATGCATTGGCCGGGAAACCTGCCTGGGATCATTGCATGGTCACTGACAGGGATGTGTGCTCAGGCAGGGTGCTACTGGACTTGAACAAACTGGCCATTTTGGACCTGATAAATGGAGAAACCGATCCCGACCGGTTCGCCCTTGGCGTCAAATCTGAGGTTGCCGAAGGGGGTTGCGGCTTCGTTTTCGCGCAGGGCTTTGGCGACCGTCTCCGGTTCGGCGGAACCGGCCTTGGCCATGGCATTGGTCAAAGTCAGGGCCGCGGCAATCGCATTGTCAAAAAACGCGCCAGGCTCCCTGCCTTCAGCCTTTTTGAATTGTTCACGATAGGCCCTGGTGATTGGATTGCTGGAGACGTCAGCCGGCCCGGTAGCGTACACGCCCTCAGCATCCTTGCCGGCTACCTTGATAAAGGTGTCATCCTTGACGCCATCGTCGGAGACAAAGGGGATGGTTATCCGTTTTTGGCGCATCTGGCCAACAATCTTGGAAGCTTCGGGATGATAACCGCCAAAAAGGACCGCTTCCGCGCCCGACCGTTTGATCTTCTGGACCACTGCGGAATAGTCGACCGCGCCGGGGGTGATACCTTCAAACAGCACCACCTCGGCCTTGCCGGACTGTTTGATAAAGGTCTGCGCATACTCGGCCAGACCTTTGCCGTATTCTCCCTTGTCATGGAGCACGGCGATTTTTTGGACTTTGAGGGTGCTGAGGGTGAAATCGACCTGAACGCGGGCCTGGGCGTCATCCGAGGCAATAGTTCGGTAGAAGTTGGGATATTGACCGCTTTGCGTGAGGCTGGGGGTGGTGGCGGAGGGTGAAATCACCAAGACCTTGGCGTTGAGATAGGTTTTCAAGGCTACCTCGGTTGGACCGGAACAGGTGTGACCGATGACCGCATTGACTCCATTGGACACCAGCTTTGTGGCTATATTTGCAGCAAGCTCTGGTTTGCAGGCATCGTCTTCAACCAGCAGTTCCAGCGGCACGCCGTTGATCCCCCCCTGTTTGTTAACGTTGTCTACAACCAGCCGGACCGCCTGCAAGGTCGGCAGGCCGTAGGAGGCCAGGTCACCACTGTGGGCGCCCGCCACCCCAATTTTGACTGCTCCGGCTGCAGAGGCAGCGGCAGCCCAGCCAGCTGTCAGAAACAGGGCAGTGAGGACGGTGATTTTTTTTTTAAATTGTATCATGATAGCAGTCTCTTTTCCGGATTGAATTGCAAAAGAAGATGCAATGCTCTACTGTGCCTCTTCATACCGTATTTTCTTTTTTTTGCACTAAAAATGACCGGTGGTCTGTATCGGTTCCTTAAACATCATTATAAACAGGAACTCTGCACTTTAACTACCTGATAAAAGATTTTTTTACTGACTTCTTACCGGGGAACTCCGCACTGGCCAGAGCGGTTGGCGGTTCAGGAGAACCGTACCACTCTGAAGGACGATGGCCAGGCAATGACCACCATGCCACGCTTCCTTGAGAATTGCATCAACGCCCCTGCTTTCTTGTGATAATAAAGATGAAGACCACCTCGTTTTACTTCACCGTAGGCCGTCCCTTTTCCCCAATCTACAGCCTGGCCATGCGTCTCCGGGAAAGCTGCTACCGGCGGGGTCTATTGCAATCGTACCGGTTCGCTGTGCCAATAATCAGCGTGGGCAACCTGACCATGGGTGGTACCGGCAAGACGCCGATGGTCCAGTATCTGGCGCGCCTCCTGCAAAGCCATGGGTTTCATCCGGCCGTTATCAGCCGGGGATATGGGGGCACGGCGAATGGCAAGGTGAATGTGGTGTCCGACGGTTCAGCTTTGCTGCTCGACGCGAAGAAAGCCGGTGACGAGCCGCGGTTGCTGGCCGAAACACTGCCCGGCGTCCCGGTACTGACGGGTATTGTCCGTAGGCTGCCAGCCAAACATGCCGTTGACATGGGTGCCGATGTGCTCCTGCTTGACGACGGATTTCAGCATCTGCAGATCGTTCGCGACGTCAATCTGGTGCTCTTCAGCGCGGACCGGCTGGCCGGCAATTCCAGGGTCTTTCCCGGGGGTGACCTGCGGGAGCCGGTTGCGGCCCTGCATCGCGCCACCGGATTCGTCATGACGGGTGTCAATGCTGCCAATCACCAGCGGGCAAGGCAGTTTGGTGCGCTCCTGCAAACAAAATTTCCGCACATCCCTGTCACGCATGCCGGATACCAGGTTGCATGCCTGGTTGAACTCGTATCCTCCGGCGCGATCGCACCGGTGCCGGGCAATCCGCTTGCGCGGGAAAAATGTTTTGGCTTCTGCGGCATTGCCCGGCCCGAGTCTTTCCGGCAGACAGTGACTGGCTGGGGTCTTGAGCTGGCCGGCTTTCATCCTTTGGACGATCATCAGCGGTACTCGACGTCATTGATAGATAAATTGCTTGCTGAGGCGCGGCGATCTGGTGCAGGGGCCCTGCTCACCACGGAAAAAGACCTGGTGAAACTGACTGACCTGGCACCCCATCTGTCCCTGCCGCTGTACGGATTACGGATGAAAGTCGAGGCAGAGGTACAGTTTTCCCAAGATATTCTACGGGCCGTCCAGTTATGGCGCAAGCTGGATTGAGGCACAAAAATGCGTGTTCTACCTGTGTTAAATAAGCAACTTTTTTAAAAAGTTTGCCAGTGTGTGTTTGTTTTGCCACACCGGATGGCGTTGGCCTTTTTCATATTCAGCCAAGAAGTGTTGGTTTAATATTTTGATTTAGTTAAAATTTTTATATTTATCCAGCCGTGGCAGGGGTTCCATGAAGAGTGGTTTGGAAATTGCATAATGATACTGAAATGTTAATTTATACTCCTCCATGCCTCTTCACTTTGCACGGGTTAGAATATTAGAATGGCACATCAGATAGAGCCTCATCAATATACCATCCAAAGAACTGTCAGTTGTTGCGGCGTTGGCCTGCACACAGGCCGGACCGTGAATCTGACGATCAAGCCGGCCCCGGTGAATTCCGGTATCCAGTTTCTCCGGTCCGATCTGCCCGACCGGCCAATCATTCCGGCCCGGGTTGAGCGGGTCGTGGATACCAACCTGGCCACCACTATCAGCGATGGCCAGCACACCATATCCACCACTGAGCATCTTATGGCTGCCCTGCGGGGATTCGGGATAGATAATGCCATTGTGGACCTCGATTCGCACGAGGTGCCGATTATGGATGGCAGCGCCGGTCCGTTCATCCGGCTCTTGAAAACCGCCGGATTGAACCGGCAACAGGCCTTGCGCAAAATTCTGCGCATCACCAGGCCGATCAGTCACGTTGCCGGCAATAAATCGATTCGGATCGAACCCTACGATGGCTATAAAATCTCGGCTCGCATCCAGTTCGACGACGCTCTGATCAGCGAGCAACGGTATTCGGTGGAGGTAACGCCGGACCGTTTCGGTAAGGAAATTGCTCGGGCCCGCACCTTTGGATTTGTCGAACAGGTTGAACAACTCTGGCAAAATGGGCTGGCTTTAGGCGGCACGCTTGATAATGTGATTGCCATCCATTGGAACCGCCGTTCCATCCTCAACGAAAACGGGTTGCGCTTTGACGATGAATTCATTCGCCATAAGGTGCTGGATGTCATTGGAGATATCGCCCTGCTCGGTTCTCCGGTGATGGGACATGTTATTGCCGACCGTTCCGGACACGGATTGCATCTTGATTTCATGAAGGCCATTATCGACAATCCTCAATCCTGGGAATATGTGACGTTCAGAAAAAAAGGTGAGTCCTTGCTTCGGCAGGTTGTGCAGTCAACACATTCTTCCGGGCATCGCTTCGCTCCCTTTTTCGCACCTTCGGGTGAGGTGATGCAATCCCGGCCTGTTTGTGCGATCTAGAAGTAAAAAAAACCGTTTTTTCACACAAGAGAAAAACCGCCGGAACAATCCGGCGGTTTTTTTTGTTTGGACCCTTCCTGTCTGGAGGACAACGATTGTCGTCCATTGAGAAGACGCGTATAATGGGCACGGTCCCTCCCTTGGAAAATCGGAAAACTCTTTGTCATTACAGGAGAAATATGCACGCATCCATAAACACTATTGGTTTTGTCGGCGGTGGCCAGATGGCCGAGGCCATGATTCGCGGCATCCTGGCCGCTGGTTTGGCGGCTCCGGAAGAGATCACCGTCGCCGAACCGAATGCGACCCGTTGCGCGTATCTGGCAAGTCAATACAAGGTGATCTGCACCCAGGACGCAGCTACGCTCTGCCGGGCCAGCGATATTCTGGTGCTGGCGATCAAGCCGCAGCTGGCGGCAACGGTGCTCAATCAGTATCGCCCCTTTGTCAGTGACCACCACCTGATTTTTTCGATCATGGCCGGTGTCACCCTCAGTTTCTTGGCCAATTCGTTCGCCACACCTGTCCGCCTGATCCGGGTAATGCCCAATACTCCTTCCCTGGTGCTGGCTGGAGCTGCGGCGTTCAGTCCGAACCAGCAGGCCACCGCACACGACCGGGAGGTGGCTCTGGCCCTTCTCACCGCGGTGGGTACCTGCGTCGAAGTGCCGGAGCACCTCTTGGATGCGGTCACCGGACTCAGCGGCAGCGGTCCGGGCTACGTGTTCACTTTTATCGAGGCCCTGATCGATGGCGGCGTCCTTGCGGGCCTCCCTCGTCCCATTGCCGAGCAACTGGCAGTGCAGACGGTCCTTGGGGCGGCAAAACTGGCTCAGGAAACCGGCGAACACCCTGCGGTCCTCAAGGGGAAAGTAACCTCCCCCGGCGGCACGACCATAGCCGGTTTGCACGTGCTGGAGGAAGGAGCCTTGCGGGGCTTGGTCATGAGCGCGGTCGAAGCGGCCACTGAACGCTCCAGGGAGTTGGGCGGATGAACATCAAGTATGCGGGGGTGATCACCCGCCCGGACAGTCCTGATGTTAAGCAGATCGGCCGGGAAATGATTGCCTGGTTTGAGGCGCGGCACATCAAGGCGGAGCTGAACAGGATTGATCCGCAAATGGATATTCTGATCGTGCTCGGTGGTGACGGCACCTTGCTCCATGTAGCCGAAGATGCCAGCAAGTATGAGTTGCCGGTCCTGGGCGTGAATCTGGGTAACCTTGGTTTTCTCACTGAGGTTGTTGCTGATGAGCGGTATCAGGCCCTGGAAACACTGCTGGCCGAAGACGATGTCCGCATGGAAAAGCGGATCATGCTTTCCGCCGCCTTTGTCAATGGAGGGTCTGGTCAGAAAAGTGATGCGGTGCATGCCCTGAACGAGGTGGTGATCGTTAAGAAGAGCACCGAAGCGATGATCCGGCTCCGCTGCTGGGCGGATAAGGAATATGTCACCACCTATCGAGCCGATGGTTTGATCATGGCCACGCCCACCGGCTCGACCGCCTACAACCTCTCGGCCGGCGGCCCGGTTGTCCATGCCGAACTTGACGCCATCGTCGTCACGCCCATCTGTCCCTTCATGCTGGAATCACGCCCGGTATTGCTCGGATCCCAGTATAAGGTGACCACCCAGTTACTGGCCCCCGCCGGTCAGGTCAAGGTGATCGTTGACGGGGAATTGCAGTGGACCATTACTGAAAACGATTATCTGCTGGTGAAGAAGGCCTCTAAACCGCTGTTGATCATCAGCTCACCGTGGAAAAGCTATTTCAACATCTTGCGCAGCAAACTCAACTGGGGTGGGGCCACCGTCGACATACCGTTGCCGGAAAAGGTCTGCAAGCACTGCTGAAACCCACCAGCCAGGACCGCTGCCTGACCGGGCTCAACAAGGTGGCGGACAAACGGCCTTTCGCTTCCTTGCCCTCGGTCAAAACAGTTTGCCGGGAATAGCGTGGCTGAGATTGAAACCGAGATGCAGTTTTGCCTTCCTGGAATGTGTTCGATAATCACTCCAGTGCATGGATAAAACTGAATCGACAGGCGATTCCTGCTGGCGATCTATTGCCATGAACAGCATGGCGAACCGGTTTCCATTAGCCCGCCGGTTGCGCAATCAAATCCTCAAGAAATCGGGAATGGGGCGCTCTAACCCTGCCATGCAGGAGGAGCCGAACCCGAAAATCATACATGCAGGTCCTTAACCGGACATTACCGCCAGGTAATGAAAGAGTTGTGGACCACTGCTCCGTTGATCCGGATGGAAAAAGCCATTGCGTCCACGGCAAGGAGCAGGGGTTTACAGAGAACGGTGTTGGCACCATGGTGGCGGATCATCGGGCTGCCGCCTTCCTGGCGCCGTGTGCGTGTCCATACATCAGCGACTGTTTTTCATGCAGCAAATAAGAGTTTTATAAATCAGCTTGGCTGCCAGCAGGTGGGCATGCAGCCCGTTTTTTTGAGGAACAAGGCCGGTGACGTCGAAACCGATGATCGATTTTTCTCGGGCCACCATCCGGATTAGGTTATTCAGGGTGTACCAGTCAAGCCCTCCGGGTTCGGGCTTGGCCACGGCCGGCATGCTGGCCGGATCAAGGACATCGAGATTGATGGCCAGGTAGATTGTTTCGCTGAGCACATCGATGGCATCGGCTGCTGCATTGAGGCCATTGTTATAGATGTCGCGGGCAAAAACCAGATTGTCGATATGGATTTTGCTCTTTTCAGCTTTACCCATGCTACGGATACCGACATGGGACACTATACATTTTTCCTTAATCCGCGCCATGACATCAGGCTCATCGGGAACCAATGGGTCGATCAAATGGGGATGGGCGCCGAGGTGCAGCACACTGAGGTTGTTGTCCTGAGCCATCGCCGCCCGGACCAGTCCCTCGCTGATCAGATGACTGCCGCCGATAGCGGCGACCAGTTTGTTTTTCTTGAAATGCGGACTGGTCTGGTTGGCCAATTCATCGAGGACTTCCTGCTGATTTTTCGAACAAACCAAGGGGTCCAAGGTGTGCAGGATCAATTCATTGAGGTCGGTATTGGTTTCCACATCGTAGGCGGAAAGCATCTGGGAAGCCTGGAGAATTGCCTCGGGTCCCTTGTCCATACCAGGGACGCGACCTGTTCCCTCATAAGGGACAGGCAAAATGACCGCTTTCGCCATGTTGTACGGGGGCTTTTTTGCTGGCAGATTGAGAAAATTCATTCTTCAACACCTCAAAAGCAAAGATTTATATGGACAGCCGGAAGCAGCTGTGATCCGGTTTGGTTCATCAATCACTCATATTCCTCGCCGTACCTGTCATCGGATTCGTCGATATCGGCATCGATATCGTCATCAAGGAGTTTGAGGCGAAGGGGATCAAGCGTGCGAATCAGAAATTCGGCCTCGCAGTCGTTACAATAGACAATATCCTCTTCCTCACAAAAGCCATCAACGATGATGTCACCGCCGCAGATTGAGCACTCCTCAACCTGGACATCTTCCTCATCATTTTCTCTGTCAACCATGATATCCCCTGGAGAATGGGTTTGCTGCAATCAGGCGCCTGTCCTGTTGCCTCGTATAGGTTTGTGCCATCAGCATGGATCGCCGTCTTTCTGGAGGCGGGTGGCGTACCGTATTGTTCGCAGATGGAAATATACCACACCCGCTCTGTCAATAAAAAACTGGTAAATCATAATAATACCTGTGAGGTGGCTCCTGTTAACCGTCAACCGGCAAAGAATGCGGAAGACGCGCTGAAAACGGGCAGCCAATCTTATCAGAGGGGATAGCATGCAACACCTGTAGATTGGAGCGCTTTGCCAAGCCGACAGGTAATTTTCTTGCTTTTTGCCGGAAGACCCGTTAAGCCGAAAACGTTCAACGACAAACGTTTCCTGGTGAGAAAAAGCGAGCGTTGAGAGAAAACGGATACTCCCGAGGCCAGAAGGTTGGGTGGAAAATCGTCCGCTGAGGCATGAGAATGGAACTGGCAAACAAATCGGAATGCGCACTCGCGCACCCTGTACGCAATGATGAGGTGTGAAATGCATGTTGTAGCGTTTAACGGAAGCGCCCGTAAAAACGGCAATACCGCCTTGATGATCGGTTATTTGTTCGAGGAGCTTGAGAAAGAAGGGATCTCGACCGAAATGGTGCAATTGGCCGGAGAACATCCCCACGGCTGTATTGCTTGTTACCAGTGTTTCAAGAGAAAGGATGGCCGCTGCATCGTTGATCATGACTGCATCAATACCTGCATCGAAAAAATGCAGGCCGCTGATGCCATTGTTCTTGCTTCTCCCACTTATTTTGCAGACATCTCCACCGAGACCAAGGCCTTGATCGATCGGGCCGGCATGACCGCACGGGCTAACGGCGATATGTTCAAACGAAAGCTGGGAGCAGCCATCGTCACTCAGCGGCGAGCCGGCGCCATTCATGCCTTCGATTCAATCAATCATTTTTTCACCATCGGCCAGATGATTATCGTCGGTTCCTCCTATTGGAATATCGGGTTCGGCCGGGAGAAAGGCGAGGTGGCTGAGGACAAGGAAGGAATCGCCACCATGCACGAACTGGGCAAAAATATGGCCTGGCTGCTCCATAAGATCCACAGTTGAAGCCGGAAAGGAACTCTTCCGCCCGCCCCTGACCATTGAGCCGAGGCCAGCTGTATTTTGGGATCAGAACGGGCTCCCAGACTGACAACTTCTTGATTTGTTAAAATTTACTTTGACCGATACCCTGGAACGACCTATAACAAATCAAACACAGGCGTCTCAAGTCGCAACGGTTTGTTTGTTGCATGAGGTTACAGCGCAAGGAGGAAGTGCATGCTCGCAATTTGTGAAGAATGTTCCAAAAAATACAACATCGACGAGTCCAGGATGAAAGGGGAGCGGGCCCGTTTTTCCTGTCAGGAATGCGGGCACATCATTGTGGTGGTGAAAAAGGGAACTGCTGATCAATCAGGCGTGCATAGTGCCACTGAAATTGCAGATGCATTCCGGAAATAGTCTTTTTTTGCGTCCTTGCCTGCAAAAGACTTCTGCGCTCCAAGCGGCATAGCTCGAAACCCATGCTCATTCCACGAGAAAAACCCTGCCTGGAAGGCCTCAATAGCTATTACCTGCATCTGGAGCGGTTCATCGAACACATGCAGGGAGAAATCGGCTCCGGCGGCGTGCATTGCCTGTCGCCTGGTCTCGAAATGATGATTTATTTCAATGAATACGAGGTGATCAGCAATCTCTTGCAGGAAAAGGGGAACGCTGCGTATTTTGCGCCTTCCCTTGAAATAGCTCGAAGCTTTTTTTACAGTTCCACCTATGCCGTCAAGGTGTATCAGCTTGACGCTCATGCCATTTTTTTCTGGGCACAGATGCCGTCCTTCCAACGGGCCAAGGCGTCGTTGAAGTCAACGGAAATACCGCTCCCCGATCTTATTTTTCGCCTCAGGCAGAAACAATTTTCCGGGTTCATCGATGTGGAGCTGGTGAAAAAAAACGAGGGCGGGACCCTCTTTTTTAACGAAGGGGACAGGGTCGGCGGCTCCTACACCTGGGGCACGGGTGGCATGAGTACTTCCGACGAAGATTACAATGCACTGCTCAGCCGGGTGCAGGCGAATGATGGTATTTTTACTTTCGGCAGTTTTATCAAAGAATAAGCCGGAACATTGACAACAGGTTGACCGGCCAATGACCATTCCTACTCCACTGCGGTGGTGGCAGTAGCTCCGGCCGCCGGTTCCCCCGCTTTTTTTTCATCCCAGCCTTTTCCAGCCAACTGCCCGCAGGCCGCTGAAATATCTTCTCCCCGGCTCTGCCGAATAAAGACCGTGAAGTCGCGGTTGCGCAGAATTTTCTGAAACCGGAGGATACGGTCCGGCTTTGGACTATGGAATACGCTGTCACCGGCCGGATTGACCGCCAACAGGTTGATTTTGCAGGGAACTTCCCGTAATAGATCGGCCAGTTTCTCCGCATCGGCGTCGGAATCGTTAATACCAGCGAGCAGGGTGTACTCAAACATGATCCGCTTGCGCCGTTTCTGCCGGTAGGTCCGGCAGGCTTCGATCAATGCAGCGAGCGGATACCGCTTGTTGATCGGCATCAGCCGCGTGCGGACGGTATCGTCGGCGGCGTGCAGGGAAACCGCCAGGTTGACGTCGGTCTGGTCGCCCAGCAGCCCCATCTGCGGCACCAGGCCGCAGGTGGAAACAGTGATGCGCCGGTTGGAAAAATCGAGTCCCCGTTGTTCGGTAAAAATGGAGATAGCGTCGAGGAGATGGTCGAAGTTGGCCAACGGCTCGCCCATGCCCATGAATACAATGTTGGTCAACGGACCCTTGTCATGGGCGAGCGCCCAATCCCGGACCGCACAGACCTGATTGACGATCTCGGCCGTGGTCAGGTTGCGCGAAAATCCCATGGTGCCGGTCAGGCAAAAACTGCATCCCATGGCGCATCCGACTTGCGAAGAAACACAGAGGGTGTTGCGGTCCTCCTCGGGTATCAGCACCGATTCAATCAGGTGGCCGTCATGCAGACGAAAGGCGAATTTGACCGCACCGTCGCGGGAACATTCCACCATGGAGTCGTCAAAACGGCTCATGCAGGCCGATTCCGCGAGTGCTGCCCTGAATTCCTTGGCCAGATCGGTCATCTGGGAGAATTCGGTGATGCCCGGTTTATAGATCCAAGCCAGGATCTGCCGTCCGCGAAAAGAGGGCTGGCCCAGTGATTCGACAAATCGCACCAGTTGTTCCTGCGTGAGATTTTTAAGGTCGGTTTTCGATTGTTCCATGTTCATGTAGTGGTTAAAAATATACTCCTATCATATTGTATTATTAATATTGTTCATCGCTAGTCAACAATGAACTAAAGGGCACGGTACGGCTCTGGCTTCAAGGGCAAGGCGCCGGCCAGGGCTCGATCGATGGTAGCCAGCATCATGTCCCGATCCTTGGGCAGTCTCCCGCTCAAGGAAAAGTAATTCGAGGCGTGGTTGGCATGAAATTGGGTGCGAATCGGTCCCAAGTTTGCCAGCAGGCCGCGTAATTCGTCAAAAAGTTGCACCGGGTCCGGCAGGTGGAACCGGCCGGTCTGCTTCAACCGGTACAACGGCGTGTTTTCAAGCAGCATCAGGGTGAGGACCGCAATCTGATGCGGGTGCATCCGGGTGAGCGTCTCGGCGCTAGCCAGCGCATGGTCGAGGGAATACACGTTTCCAGCAATCCCCAGAAGGCAAGTGACCGATAAAAAAATACCGGCAGCCCGCACCCGCTGCCCGGCTCGAATCATCGCCTCGCTGTCGACTCCCTTGGCAATGGCCGTAAGCGTCGGGTCGTGACCGCTCTCCAGTCCCATGTACAGGCGGCTTAAGCCCAATTGCCTGTATTCCTCAAGCTGCTGGTCGCTCTTTTCCGAGATATTCTGACAGGTGGCGTAGGAACTCACCCGCCGGATCCAAGGTAATTTTTCCCGGATCCGCAGGAGCAGGGTGGTCAACAGTGCATGGGGCAGGGCGAGGGCATCGCCATCGGCAAGGAACAGGGTGGTGTGCCGTCCGCACCAGGTTGCGGCAAAGTCGAGATCAGTCTCAATCTGCGTCCAGGGTTTCACCTGAAATGATTTGTCGCGATAGGCGCCGCAAAAGGTGCAGCGATTATGAGAGCAACCCGTGGTCACCTGAAGAATGAGGGAAAAGGCCTCGCTGGGCGGCCGGATGAGGTCTCCTTGATAATCCACGGGCAGGCGAAATCCCGTTCATGACCGGCTGGCCATGAACGGGGAGCATTCGGATGTTAACCGTTATTCTTGGCAAAAGCGGCCATGAACTCGACCAGCTTTTCGACCCCTTCCTTGGGAAAGGCGTTGTAGATCGAGGCGCGGCAGCCGCCAACCGAGCGATGCCCTTTCAGGCCGTCCAGGCCCACGGCGGTTGCTTCGCGGACAAACTGGGTTTCGAGCTCCGGGGTGGGCAGATTAAAGGTGACATTCATCAGGGAGCGGGATGCCTTTTCCGCATGGCCCCGGTAAAAATCAGTGCTGTCGATTGCCTGGTAGAGCAGCGCCGCCTTTTCACGGTTTATTTTCTCGATGGCCGCAGCCCCGCCCATTTGCTTGAGCCAGTTCATTACCCGGCCAACGCAGTAAATGGCGAAGCAGGGCGGGGTGTTGAACATGGAATCCTTTTCGGCATGGGTCTTGTATTTGAGCATGGTCGGCACCGTGTCGCTGACCCGGTCCAGCAGGTCGTCGCGGATGATGACCACGGTGACGCCGGCGGGGCCCATGTTTTTCTGCGCCCCGGCAAAGATCAGGCCGAACTTGCTGACATCCACCGGCCGGGAAAGGATATCCGAGGACATGTCGGCAATCAGCATCGCGTCCTTGTTGGGCATGGCCGGAAACTGGGTGCCGTAAATGGTGTTGTTGGTGACGAAATAGAGGTACTGACTGTCCGCGGCCACGGAGTATTCGTCGTCGCGCGGCACCCGTTTGTAGGTGATGTCTTCGCTGGAATAGGCCACGTCGACCTGACCGAAGAGTTTGGCCTCCTTGATCGCCTTTTTTGCCCAGACGCCGGTATTGAGATAGGTGGCCTTCTGGTCTTTTTTGAGCAGATTCATCGGCACCATGAAAAACTGCGACGAAGCGCCGCCCTGGAGAAAAAGCACCTTGTAATTACTCGGGATGCCCATCAGTTCACGGATCAGGGCCTCGGTCTCGTCGGCCACGGCCATGAATGCCTTGGAACGGTGACTGAGTTCGATCAGGCCGATACCGCTATTTTTGAAATTGACGATATCGGTCGCTGCCTCCTGAAGAACGGAATAGGGTAGGGTGCCGGGACCGGGACTAAAATTAAAAATTCTCTCGGGCATTGCTTCTCTCCTTGGTACAGAGCTGGTGATTCAATGATTGTATCGGCGGATTTGCCGTAAGGCTTCATAAAGGACGATACCCGCAGTCATCGCCAGATTAAGACTGCGGATATTGGAGTTACTCATGGGAATCGTCAGGCAGCGGTCACTATACAGTTTGAGAATATCTTCCGGCAAGCCTTTTGTCTCCTTGCCGAAGATCAGTTTGTCCCCTGGCTTAAACTGGGCTTCCGTGTATGATCTTGTTGTTTTTGTGGTCATAAAATAGAGGAAATGTTCATCCTGCCGTTGCAGAAAGGCGTCAAAACTTTCCCAATGGTGAATGTTGACATGCGGCCAATAATCCAGACCGGCCCGCTTGAGATGTTTGTTGTCAACCTCAAAGCCCAATGGGTGCACCAGGTCCAGAGTCGTGTCGGTGGCTCCGCATAAACGGGCGATCGATCCGGTATTGGGAGGGATTTCCGGTTCGACCAATACTATGTGTAGATCAGAGAGCGACATATAAAAAGGCCATGATTAAAAATGAAGAAAAGTGTTCCCGTATGTACAGAATATGGATTGAGGTTGCAAATTTAAAAATACGTCTTAAATTCTTTCCTCCGCTTTTATTGTTTGGCAATGGGGTGGTCCACTGCGGCACATCGGCCTGCGAAAATCAATCCCCTTGAAAAGTATTCTCGATTACTTTTCCGGGAAGGCAGGTATTCTTTTCCCAACGCCTTCGCACTCTTTCCTCTTCTTTTGTGGACACGATCATGGCGCTCATCGTTCAAAAGTTTGGTGGTACCTCCGTTGGTACCACGGATAAAATCAAGACTGTGGCCCAGAGGGTTATTAAAAATCATGCGTTGGGCAACCGCATGGTGGTCGTCCTGTCGGCCATGTCCGGAGAAACAGACCGCTTGACCGGGCTGGCGCTCGCCATGCAGCGCATTCCCGACCAGCGTGAAATGGATATGCTGCTGGCCACCGGTGAACAGGTGACCGTGTCCCTTTTTGCCATGGCTGTCAAGGATCAAGGATTCGACGCTGTTTCTCTGCTTGGCGATCAGGTGGCTATCCACACCGACAACATGCACACCAAGGCCCGAATACGTTCGATTGATTCAAAGCTGATCAACACCTATCTTGATCAGGGAAAGATTGTGGTCATCGCCGGATTTCAAGGTGTGACCGATGAGGGAGACATCACCACCCTTGGCCGCGGCGGCTCAGACACCACCGCAGTCGCCCTTGCCGCCGCAATGGGGGCCGATGCTTGCGAAATCTACACCGATGTTGAGGGGGTCTATACCACCGATCCCAACATCTGCCCCCAGGCCCGGAAAATTGATTGTATCAGTTACGATGAAATGCTGGAGCTGGCCAGTCTGGGGGCAAAAGTTCTGGATATCCGGTCTGTGGGGCTGGCGAAACGGTTTCGTGTGCCTGTGCATGTCCGTTCTACTTTTTCTGAAAACATTGGCACCTGGGTCGTTGAGGAGGACAAAATCATGGAATCCATGCTGGTATCCGGCATTACATACAGTAAAAATGAAGCTCGAATCACGATTAAACAAGTTCCGGATCAGCCCGGAATTGCGGCTAAAATTTTTCTTCCTATCTCCGATGCCGGTATTCTTGTCGATATGATCATCCAGAATACCACCGATGGCCGCCTGACCGACATGACCTTCACGGTCCTGCGCCGGGATTATGACCGGGCCATGGAAATACTGAAAAAGGTCGCGGAGGAGATCAAGGCGGAAGCGGTGTCCGGTGACAAGGACATTGCCAAGGTATCGATTGTCGGTGTCGGCATGCGCAATCATCCCGGCATTGCCTCGACCATGTTCCAGATCCTGGCTAAGGAGGGCATCAACATGATGATGGTATCCACATCCGAAATCAAGGTTTCTTGTATTATTGCCGAGAAATACACAGAGTTGGCGGTTAGAGCCCTGCACGACGCCTTTGCCCTGGATAAGGATAATTTGCCGTTGGAAGAAGCCGAGTAAGGATATGGCCAGAGTTATCGAGCTGTACGATACCACCCTGCGGGATGGCACCCAGGCTGAGAATTTCAATCTCTCGGTTGACGACAAGATCAAGGTCTGCCGGCAATTGGACCGGCTCGGCATTGATTTCATAGAGGGTGGCTGGCCTGGTTCCAATCCTTTGGCCGTCGATTTCTTTAAACGGATGCAGAATGTCGAACTGAAACAGGCTAAACTGGCGGCCTTCGGTTCAACCCGTCATTTTCAGAAAAGCCCAGAGAAGGATGCCAATATTCAGGCGTTGCTAGCGGCTCAAACCCCGGCGGTGACCATTTTTGGCAAGAGCTGGGATATCCATGTTATCGACGCGTTACGAATCGAACTTGAAGATAATTTACAGATTATCGAAGATTCGCTCGCCTACCTGCGACCCCGGGTTCAACACCTGATCTACGACGCCGAACATTTTTTTGACGGATTCAAGAATAACCGGGAGTACTGCCTGGCGAGCCTGGGCAGGGCCATTGCCGGTGGCGCGGAAACCGTTGTGCTCTGTGACACCAATGGCGGCACCCTGCCGCACGAAATTCCGGAAATCATGCAGCGCGTCCTGCAATACCGCACGGAACTGGGCAGCGGAGTCCGGATCGGGATCCATTCCCACAATGATTCGGAAACAGCGGTGGCTAATGCCCTGATGAGTGTACATCTCGGCGCTGACCAGGTGCAGGGGACTATCAACGGCTTTGGCGAACGCTGCGGCAACGCCAACCTGACCTCGATCATTCCGGCCCTGATCTTCAAGATGGGATTGGAATCCAAGGTCGGCAAACGCATCGACCAATTGTACACCACGGCGAGATTGGTCAACGAATTGGCCAATCTGCCGCACAATCGCTATCAACCCTATGTCGGCGAGTCCGCTTTTGCGCACAAGGGCGGGGTGCATGTCAGTGCCGTGCAGCGCAATCCCATGACCTATGAGCATATTGCTCCAGAGAAGGTCGGCAATGCCAGAAGGGTGCTGATTTCCGATCAATCCGGCAAGGCCAATGTGTTGATGAAGGCACAAAAGTACGGACTGGATATCGATCAGGACGACCCGACGATGGCCTCGATCGTCAACGAACTGAAAAACTTGGAAAATCAGGGGTATCAATACGAGGCAGCCGAGGCGAGCTTTGAGCTGCTGATGCGCAGGGCACTGGGGTTGCAGCGGGATTTCTTTCGACTTGAGGCCTTCCGGGTACTGCATCACAACCATGATATGGCCCAGAATCCGATCACCGAGGCGACCATCCGGCTCTATGTCGACGGCAACGAGGTGCACACCGCTGCCATGGGCGATGGTCCGGTTAATGCACTGGACCGGGCGCTGCGCAAGGCGCTCACCCGGTTTTATCCCAGCCTTGATGACATGGATCTCACCGATTATAAAGTCCGGGTTTTAACCGGCGAGCATGGCACCGGCGCCAAGGTCCGGGTTCTGGTGGAAAGCAAGGATCTTGAGGACAGTTGGGGCACGGTTGGCGTTTCGGTGAACATTATCGAGGCAAGCTGGCAGGCTCTGGTCGACAGCATTAACTACAAACTGATGAAGGATGAAAGAATCAGAAGCTGATTTCAGGCAGCCCCTCATCAAATCGGGAAGTAAGGACAAGCGGCCGCTTGTCCTTTTTCTTTTGGGTTGCTGCATCCTCTCGCTGCCTTTTCTTGCTCTGCAAAAGGGGACGCCGCCGCCACGGTACCAAGTAGTCAAGGAGTCTGGTGCTGATCGATGGCAGGTCATCCGCCTCACGGGGAAGGTGATTCAACCGAGCGCACCTCCCAAAGAGATTCATCCATTACATCAACAAGCAGACTTATCATCTCTTCCTTATGATAAAGATAAAGAATATGTCTTCCCGGCAGAGCTTGCCTTGTTTTTCAATCTCCCCTTGCCGTTGAACACCTGCCGTCAGGCCGACCTGGAAATGCTTCCCGGAATCGGCCCGCGCTTGGCTGCGATGATCATGGTTGAACGACACAAGAAAGGAAGACTTACCGGTCCCGACGATCTGCTGAGCATCTCCGGAATCGGGCCGGGCAACCTGCAACGCATTCTCCCTCTGGTCAACTTCGAATAATGGCGCCCCCTCTGCCAGTGATTGATCCGGTGCTCGTTCTCATCGGGCCGACCGCCATCGGTAAGACCGCGCTATCTCTCCAGATAGCCGAAACGTATCAGTGCGAAATCATTTCCATGGATTCGGTGCAGGTCTATCGGCACATGGATATCGGCACCGCCAAGGCGAGCAGGGAAGAACGGCAGCGGGTCGTCCATCATTTGATCGATATCGTCAATCCTGACGAACAATACGATGCCGCCCGTTTTGTCCATGATGCCCTGATTGCAGTTGAGAAAATTCATGCCTGCGGGAAAATACCCTTGATCACGGGAGGGACCGGGCTCTATCTGTCTTCTTTGATCAGTGGGTTATTCGACACTATTGAAGTATCAAATGAGGTTCGCGATCCGCTGAGGCAACGGTTGCAGCTTGAGGGAAGGGAAGCGCTCTACCGTGAATTGACAATGCTGGACCAGGTCAGCAGCCAGCGGATCCATATCAACGACACTCAGCGTCTTCTGCGCGGACTGGAAATTTATTATTCCACCGGCATTCCCTGGTCTGAACACCTGCGCCGCCAAAAAGAATCCATGCCGCATCCGCGTTTCTCTCGGATCCTCCTCCTGGGCCTGACATGTAGTCGCGAGACGCTGATCGATCGCATAGAAAGACGTTCTCTCAATATGATGGGGGACGAATTTGAACAAGAAGTTACATGGCTTCTGGACAAGGGCTACTCCGAAGACCTGCCCGCCATGCGGTCAATCGGGTACAGGCATATGGTACGCTGTCTTGCCGGAACATGGGATAGAGAAGCTGCCACCTCTGCCCTTATCCGGGACACGGGGCAATACGCCAAGCGACAGATGACCTGGTTCAGAAATCAGCAACAGGTCCAGTGGCACCAAATCGACCACACCAAGGATGTTTGTGCGGCTATTGACCTCTTCTTGCAACAAAAGATTAGTGCTGATTGAGGGTGAATATTTTTAATTCGGACTACACAGTGCTCTGTACGGGCACCTCCCAGGAAAAGGCCTTTGGCGTGATGACGGCCAACGCTTTCGGCATCCCCTGGCAATTGGGTGAGATTTTGCACAGCCGCGGCGTGACCACCCTTGAGCAGGCGCAGGAGTTTCTTTTTCCCCAATTAACCATGCTGCCTCAGCCGGATACCATGAAGGGTATGCGAGAGGCTGTTGCCTGCATCATGGAAGCCTGCGGTGAAAACAGACCGATCTTCATCCATGGCGATTACGATGTCGACGGTATCAGTGCCACCGCACTGCTCATGACTTTTTTCAAGGAGATCGGTCAAGCTTCTTTCTTCTATATCCCCAATCGCCTGGAAGAAAGCTACGGGCTGTCGATCCGATCGATCAACCGCCTGGTGGGGCAGCATCCGCACAGGGCAGGGGTGTTGATTTCAGCAGACTGTGGCATCACGGCTGTTCAAGAAGTAGCCTACGCCCAGCAACTCGGACTACGCGTTGTTATCACCGACCACCATGAGCCGCAAGAGACGCTCCCCGGCGCCGATGCCATCGTTAATCCCAAACAGCCAGGATGCGCTTTCCCGTGCCCATTCCTTTCAGGTGTTGGCGTGGCTTTTTTCTTGATCATGGCGTTGCGCAGAGCTATGGGTATCGATCTTAATTTGAAAAAATATCTCGACCTGGTGGCGCTTGGCACGGTTGCCGATGTCGTGCCCCTTGTTGGAGTGAACCGTGTGCTTGTTCGTGCTGGCCTTGAGGTTTTGTCTGCAAGGGGCCGTTTTGGTGTTCTTTCGCTCTGCGAGTGCAGTGGATTAGAAAACAGGGAGATTCTAACTGAAGACATTTCTTTTAAGCTGGCTCCCCGGATCAACGCCTCGGGGCGGTTAGGTTGTCCGCACATAGGGGTTGCATTGCTTCTCGCGGAAAATATGCACCGGGCCCGGCAGATCGCCTCTGAACTTGACCGGATTAACGCAATCAGAAAACAGCTTGAGACCAAGGCGTTGCCAGGGGTTGAAGCGTCATGCGCCACCCAGGTGCAAGCGGGAAGCAATGGCTTGACGGTGTATCAGCCGGATTGTCATGCGGGAGTGTTAGGGATACTCGCTTCACGGATGGTTGATCGTTACAATCAGCCAACTGTGCTTTTTGCTGACGACCTGAAAAGCGGGGGAGAGGGGCTGATTAGAGGATCGGGGCGATCAATCAAAGGTCTCAATCTGTTTCATGTGCTCGAGCAGTGCTCCCCGCTGATTGAACAATATGGCGGACATGCCATGGCGGTAGGTTTGACTTTGAAAAAAAATAATCTGGAGCAGTTCTCTCAATTGTTCAGTGAATATATCAATCGAATAAACGACCAGTTATGCAATACTTCGCCAGTGATGGTTGATTATCGACTGGAGGACGCCTCAATACTTTCTGAACCTTTTGCCCGAGCCTTGCAATGGTTGCAACCGTTCGGTGAAGGAAATCGGGAACCGGTCTTTTTGCTGCCTCGGCTAAAACTGATTGCTCCGAAAGAGCATAATAACCATTTGATGTTCAAGGTTCAGGGAGGAGAGGGGCAGGTATTTTCTGGCATTGGTTTCCGCCTGGCCCGCTCCGTATTGGACCCAACCCGGCCAGCCGACCTGATTTTTCAGTTTAAACGCTCATGGTTTCGAGGGATGGAACGCAATCAGGTTCACGCTCTAAAGATTATAACCGCCTGACATCGCTAGTATTATAAAATTTAACATAATATATATTATGCGACATTTGATTTTATCTGGTTTTGGCCTGGGTTATTAACTATACGTCTGAATAAACAAGCCGCTTTTTCAGCGCAAAGGATTGAATAAATTCCTGAAACAAGCTAAAGGCCACGTAGCTCAATCCACTTCCTTACATTAGAGAGATTTTTATGAACCGTGACATTTACCAAGAGCCCCTGGTTTCCCGTTATACCAGTCGTGAGATGCAGGAACTTTTTTCCGAACGCTTTAAATTTACCCATTGGCGTAAATGCTGGGTCGCTTTAGCCGAAGCGCAGCACGAGTTGGGATTGTCCTCTGTAACCGCGGAGATGGTTGCCGAGCTTAAGGCAAATATTGACAATATTAATTACGATGTTGCCAGCGCCAAGGAACGCGAGATTCGCCACGACGTCATGGCTCACGTGTACGCCTATGGCCAGCAGTGCCCGCTTGCCGAGCCGATCATTCATCTCGGCGCTACCTCACAATTTGTTGTCTGCAATACTGATCTGCTCATTCAAAAACTAGCGTTGCATCTGGTTAAAAAATCATTGGTCAAAGTGATTGCAAACCTGGCCGGTTTTTGCGCTGCCCACAAAGATCTGGCCACCCTGGGTTTTACCCACTATCAACCCGCGCAACCAACGACGGTCGGCAAGCGAAACACCCTATATATCCAAGACTTGCTGATGGATCTGGACTATATTGAATATCTTGAGGGACAGATTAAGGCGCGCGGCGCCAAGGGCACCGTCGGCACCCAGGCGACTTTTATTGAACTGTTCAACGGTGATCATGAAAAAGTGCGCGAACTGGACCGCCTCGTCTCCAAAAAGATCGGTTTTGAGCAGGTTTTTGCGGTGACCGGCCAAACCTACCCCCGAAAACTTGATATGAAAACCTCGGAAACACTGGCCGGTATCGGTGCTTCCGCCCATAAATTTGCCGTTGACCTGCGCCTCCTTTCCAATCTGAAGACCCAGGAAGAACCCTTTGAAAGCAAACAGGTCGGTAGTTCGGCCATGGCCTACAAGCGTAATCCGATGCGATCCGAGCGGATGACAGGTCTGGCACGAAAACTCATGGGACTGCCAGCCAACTTTGCCGCCACTGCCGCCAATCAATGGTTTGAGCGCACCCTGGACGATTCCGCCATTCGACGCATGGATATGGCCCAGGCCTTTCTTTTGACGGATGCCGTTCTAAAGCTCTATATAAACATTACCAACGATATGGTTGTTTATCCAAAACAAATCGAGAAGCATTTAAAAGAAGAGCTCCCATTCATGGCCACAGAGAAAATCCTGATGGCATGCGTTGAGCGCGGAAAAAGCCGACAGGAAATGCATGAGGTGATCCGAGAGCATTCGGTCGCCGCAGGCTTCGCAGTTAAAAATCAGGGCGCGGACAACAATCTTCTAAAGCTTTTGGCCGCTGATGACCGGATTCCGTTTGGCTTCAATGAACTAGACAGTCTCCTGGGCGATTATCAGCAGTTCACCGGTCGAGCGGCCATGCAAACCACGGAATTTCTCCAGGAGCATGTAGCGCCGGTCCTCGACAAATACAAAAGTCTTATCGAGAATATCGATGCAACTTTAATTGTTTAAACTATATTCTTTTATTTTTTTCAAACTATCCGCATGCCTAATATTGTTGAATGGCACCTGTTGATCCGCCCAGAAAAGATCAGTTGGCTCAGGTTTATTTTTGAAGGGTACGATGGACTCGCTATCCTTTCCACCCTTTCACCCGACAAAGGATTGGTGCGGGTGCAAACCCTGGATTGTCGGTTTATGGAAACCATGCGGCTTCTTGAGGCATTGGCTAGCGATCTCACCCCGTTCCAGAGTAAAAGGGTATTATTTCCTGGTGTTTTAGTCTCATGAGCAAGAGTCTCTACATTAAAACATTCGGCTGCCAAATGAATGAACGGGACTCCGAGATCATCGAACAGCTCCTTGCTCAGGAAGGATATATCGCTGCCGCTACGCCTGAAGGTGCCGACGTCATCCTGATCAATACCTGCAGCATCAGGGAAAAAGCCGAGCAGAAAGTTTTCAGCCTGCTCGGTTCATTGCGGGCAGAAAAGGTCAAAAATCCATCCTTACTGCTTGGGGTCACCGGGTGCGTTGCCCAGCAGGAAGGAGAGCTGATTCGTGACCGGATGCCCCATGTTGATTTGATCGTCGGCACGCAGCAGATTTATCGGTTGCCGGAAATGCTCGATCGGTTGCAGCAACGAATGACCAGCAAGGAGATTGCTACTAACCTGGAGTCCTCCTTTACTATTCCCCCCTTTCAAAAACTTCTGGTCAATGCATCGCCCTCCCCTGCCCCGCACGGTTTCAAAAGATTTGTCACCATTATGCAGGGTTGCGACAACTTCTGCAGCTACTGTGTGGTTCCAGGCACCAGAGGCCGCGAGATCAGCCGGCCAGTGGCCGATATCCTTGAAGAGGTGGAACTCCTGGTCGATCAGGGGGTCAGAGAGGTGACTTTGCTCGGACAAAACGTCAACTCCTACGGCACAACCAACAAGGTGGCGGCGGTGGCCACAACCTTTCCTCTTTTACTGCAGCAGGTTGCCTCGATTAAAGGGTTGCAGAGGCTTCGTTTCACCACCTCTCATCCCAAGGATCTTTCTGAAGATCTGATGCGGTGTTTTGCTGAGATCGAAAACCTCTGTCCTCATTTTCACCTGCCGGTCCAATCAGGCTCCAATGCTGTCTTGCAGCGGATGAACAGAAAATATTCGATTGAGTCCTATCTCGATAAAGTCACGGCTCTTCGTGGATATCGGCCAGACATTGCTCTGGCGACCGATATTATCGTCGGTTTTCCCGGCGAAACCGATGCGGATTTTCAGGCCACTATTGATCTGCTCAATACAGTCCGCTTCCACAGTTCTTTTTCTTTTAAGTATTCAGACCGACCTCATACCCGTTCCGCCGATTTTGCTGGAAAAATCCCGGAAGAAGTGAAAAGTTGGAGGCTCGCAACCTTTCAAAGCAGGCAGGATCAAATCTGTTTTGAACGGAACAGCGAATATATAGGAGAGGAACTTGAGGTCATGATTGAATCTATCAATGGGGCCGATTTCAAGGGACGCACCGCGACTAATCATATTGTTCACTGTGTTGGTCCGGAAGGAGCCTTTGTACCCGGCGATTTGGCATGGGTGCATATTGAGCATGCCGGTAAGCATTCCCTGAAGGGTACACTTCTACCAAAATATCAACTTTAACGTTCATCTTATTAAGAAAACATGATTGATCTTCATTCACATACTTTCTTTAGCGATGGTGCCCTTGTCCCTTCCGAACATGTACGCCGGGTCGAAGTCCTTGGCTATGAGGCTATTGCCATTACCGACCATGCCGATTCCTCCAATATTCATATCCTCATTCCCAACCTGATCAAGGCAGCCCGGGACTTGAACCCCCTTACTACCACCCGTTTGATTGTTGGTGTGGAGTTGACCCATGTGCCCCCTGCCCTCATTGGCCCTTTGACGGCACAATCGCGAGCGCTTGGGGCGCAGCTGATCGTCGTGCATGGTGAAACGCCGGTGGAACCGGTGCTGCCCGGAACCAACCGAGCCGCACTGGAGGCGGGTGTGGATGTCCTGGCTCACCCCGGTTTTATAACTGAGGAAGAGGCTGCGCTGGCGGCGAAAAAAAATATCCTGCTGGAATTGTCAGGACGCAAAGGCCACAGCCTGACGAACGGCCATGTAGCCAGGATGGCGGAGCGAACCGGAGCACCTCTGGCAGTCAATGCTGATGCTCATGCTCCCGGCGATTTCCTGACAATGGAAATGGCGGAAAAGGTTGGATTAGGCGCCGGCCTGAGCCGCGAGCGGTATTTGAATCTTCGGAGCGAAATGGCGGCGCTGGTCAACCGGCTTAAACCGCTCGAATAATTGGCTAGCAACTCAACTATTTCAGATGCACTACCAAGGAACCGTCTACCGTCCGCCCAGTGAAGCCAACAGCATCCTCTTGCAGGTAACCACCGGCTGCTCGCACAATAAATGCACATTTTGCGGCATGTACAAGGGGCAACGCTTCACCATCACCCCGGAAGAAGTTGTTTTTGCCGATATCGACTATGCAGCCCACCATTTTCCCCATGCCCGACGTCTGTTTCTTTGTGACGGCGATGCCTTGATTCTGCCGTATCCCAGGCTGGTTGCCATTCTCAAGCGGATTCAATCCCGGTTGCCCCGAATCACCAGAGTTGGTATCTATGCCAACAGTAAGAGTCTTCAATCAAAAACGGTCCAGGAGTTAACGGAACTACGGCGACTCGGCCTAGGAATCGCTTATCTAGGCCTGGAAAGCGGTGATGACCTTACTCTGGCTGGCATCAATAAAGGAGCGACTTCAATACAGATGATCGAAATGGGCAGGAAGGCAAAACTGGCGGGCATCCAACTGTCGGTGACCGTGCTGCTCGGCATCGCCGGACCCGAACGATCGGAAATCCATGCCCTGGAGACCGGCCGGGTTTTGAGCGTGATAGACCCTGAGTATGTGGGGGCCTTAAGTTTGATGATCGAACCGGGCACAGCCATCCACCGCGATGTTGAGGCGGGTCGTTTTGCTTTACCCGAGCCTCTGGCGATCTTACGGGAACTGCGAACCATGATCGCCGCCACCACTCTCAGCAACGGCCTTTATCACGCCAACCATGCCTCCAATTACCTACCGGTCCGGGCAAAACTTCCCGAAGAAAAATCGGCAACCCTTGCCCTGATTGACCAAGCGCTTGCCGGCAATCTGACTCTGAGGCCTGAATTCCTACGGGCTCTCTAGTGCCTGCACCTCATCACCTAATCAGTGTAGTTTTTGAACAGGCGCAAGTCCCGACCCGCAACCAACAATGCTGGCCTTGGCCGCCAGTTCATCAACAAGAGCGGTTATGGGCTCTCCCCGGAAGGGGTCGTACCCGCCCGAGATGACAGGGCCGCTGTGCATACACCCTTCGAGCCGCAGCAAATCCAAGGAACGTTTTCCACGACGGAAATCGGTTAACAACATTTCAGACGAATTCGGGCACAGTAACTGGATGAAGGCTGCCCGATGGTCAACAATCTGAATTCATTGATTAAAACAGGAAGATACGGCGTAACCATTCCCCCAAAATTCATGGTATCGCCGCCACGGGCACCGTATTGCAGCCACAAGGCTGTTGGTATATTCATCTCTCTTCTGGCACTGTGCCACTGATTTTTCTGCTCACAATACGTTTCTTAAATGCTGCAGCGCTTGTTTCTGACAAGTCCTGCACCCTGTTAAGTTTTTTCATTTATGGACTTTTTTTCGTAAGAGGGATGGCAAGAATTTTATGCAGAATAGGCAAGCTGGCCAAAGCAGGCTGACATTCATCGATACCGAATACATTGAACTGGATAAACTGCTGAAGCGGGAGGATCTGGCTTCGAGCGGCGGCGAGGCCAGGTATCTGATCAGCCAAGGACTGGCACGGGTCAATGGAGTTGTGGAAACAAGAAAACGGCGCAAACTGTATCCGGGTGATCTCGTTAACTTTAGCGACACCGAAATGCAAGTGGCCAGCAGATCACCCTGTTCCGTTCCAGAAAACGGTACGGAACAGGGTGATTGAACAAAAAATCAGCGGGTCAGTCTTTCCTGGGCCTCTTGATAACAACTCCGCGTTTTTTCTAAAATGTCCGCCGGTACGGTGGGCGGAGGCGGCTGCTTGTTCCAGTCGAGAGAGGAGAGATAATCGCGCAGGAACTGCTTGTCGAAACTCGGCTGCCCTTTCCCCGGGGTATATTGATCCAGGGGCCAGAAACGGGAGGAGTCCGGAGTCAAGACCTCGTCCACCAAGGTCAGGGTTTCTCCGTCAAGTCCCATCTCAAACTTGGTGTCGGCAATGATAATGCCCTTGCCGCGGGCATAGTCAGCGGCGCGCTGATACAGCTTGATGCTGATGGCGGCCATCTTGTCGGTCAGTGCATCGCCGACCAATTGGCGCATCTGTTCAAGCGAGATGTTTTCGTCATGCAGGCCCTGTTCGGCCTTGGTAGACGGAGTGAACAGCGGCTCGGGAAATTTATCGGACTCGCGCATGCCCTCGGGCAGCTTGAAGCCGCACACCGTGGTATTTTTAGTGTACGCGGTCCAAAACGAACCGCTGAGATAGCCGCGAACTATGCATTCAATGGGAACGACCTTGGTCCGCTTGACCAGCATCGAACGCCCTTCCAGTTGAGCGCGATACTGGTGGCACACTGCGGGAAACTGGTCGATATCGGCGCTGATCAGATGGTTGGGCACGATGTCGCCAAGCAGCTTGAACCAGAACAGCGAAATTTCCGTCAACATTTTGCCCTTGCCGGCGATGGGTTCATCCATGATCACATCGTAGGCGGAAATCCGGTCGGTGGCCACCATCAGCAGTTTGTCGGCATGCCCTGGAATCTCGTACATATCCCGCACCTTGCCGCGATGTAATAAGTGTAAATCCGGACATTCGGTGGCAATCACAGCCTCACTCATTTCTTCACTCCTTCATTCGATTGATAAAACAAAACGATTACTGTTCCTATAGTTGTCCTTTCGCAATAAAAAAGCAACTGTCTTTCCATTGAGCCGCTCTCCTTGACAAGGGCTTCCAATACCTTACTTTTACCTATCATCGCCAACTACAACCCCAACGAGGAGGTATATCATGGCATTTATACGCTTTACGGAACGACCAGCCTTCCGCAACCCCTGGGCCGAATTCGAGCGCATCCGTCAAGGGCTGGACGAACTTTCCCGTTCGTATGTTGAAAAAGGCAAGGGACCGAATCGGGCGAACGTTTATCCGGCGCTCAATATTTACGAAGAGGCTGACCGGCTGCTGATTACTGCCGAACTGCCTGGGGTCAAGGCCGCGGATCTGGACCTGTCCATTGAAGGAGAAACCCTCACAATTCAGGGTAAACGCGACCGCAGGCAGAACGAAAGCGGCGCTTCCTATCATCGCCGTGAGATCGAATCGGGCAGCTTCAGCCGGGCCATCGCGTTGCCGATCAAGGTGGAGACCGAACAGGTCGGAGCTAAGCTCACGAACGGCATCCTGACCATCACCCTGTTGAAAGCGTCCGCCGTGACTCCACGTCAGATCAAAGTTAGCGCCGAATAGGAGGCTTGTCATGACTGATCGGGAACTGAAAATCCAAGAGAAAAAGGCAGCGCAACCAGGCGATGAGAGCACTAAAAATGAGACTTTTTTCGCCCCGCACGTCGATATCTACGAAACTGATCGCGAGGTGGCGGTAATTGCCGACATGCCGGGGGTGACGGTTGACGGCATCGAACTTTCCCTGGAAGACAATATCCTCACTCTCCAGGGACTGCGTGCCCCGCAGCAGCATACCGGCCGGCTTATCCTCGAGGAGTACGAAAGCGGTCACTATCTCCGGCGTTTCACAGTGGCGGAAACGATTGATCAGGAGAAAATAGAAGCCTCGCTCGCCGATGGCGTGCTCACGGTGCGCCTGCCTAAGGCGGTCCCGGCGCAGCCCAGAAAGATTGAAGTTAAAATCGGTTGAACGGAGCCGCAGGGCTATCCTGTTAGCGCTCTTTCATCTTCAGCAGCTCAGGGCAGGCGGAATTGGCATACTCTACCAATTCCGCCACCAGTGAACCAATCACGATCTTGGAATGGATCTCCACCGGCACCCGGCACCTGTCGTCGGTGAGCCAGAGAATCGTATCGCCACTTTTCTCATACACCCCTTTAAATGGCATTTTTGGCTGCACCACCAGAGTCTTTTTTTCACCGAACACGGTGTGCCGTTTCTCTTGCTTGTTGAGCGAAACCTCGACCTCATGGCGTTTTTTATCAGCAAAGGTCGGCACCACCACAGCCTTTCCTTGCTCAAAAATCAGCGCCCGGGTGATGATGAACGAAGCAAATTCATTGTACACCGATCCGACTACCTTGAATTGTTCCTCCGCATTCTTGTTTTTCTGATAGCGCACCAGCCGGTTTGCCTGATCGTATTGGGTGAGACGGGTAATATTTCTGCCGTAGCCCTCTTTTTGCTGCACCTCATAGCGATACGGCAGCTTCAATGGCCCGGAGACGAAGCAGGTAAAGCTGTCATCCACCGGATACAGCACCTCCAGCGGGCCGTAATCCTTAACCTTGGCCGAGATGGTGAAGGCGTCGTCCTTGGTTTTTTCCCGCTGTATTTTTAAATAAATATCACCGATTTTCACGCCACCGCTCCAGCTCACCGCATAATGCATGACTTCGGAACCAGAAAAGATGACCGCGAGGATCGCCGGATCAATCTGAGAGGCATCGGTCTCGAGCACCTCGACATCAACCGCCCCACTCTCTCGGGCTCCCCCCCCCAGCAGAAGACAACACAAAATCAGAATGATCCGAAATCGCATGTTAGTACCCTGTTCCCAAGGCTATCCAGGTGGCAATGAACAGCGTCAGGGCAATTAAACCGTTCATGGAAAAAAAGGATTGCTGGATTCGGGAGAGATCCCTGGGATTGACGATGAGGTGCTGATAAAAAAGGGCGCAGCCGGTCACCACAATTCCTGCGTAATACCAGAGATTCAGTCCCATCAGCACGCCGGTCAAAGTGAAGAGGGCAAAAGCCAGCACATGGAAGGCAACGGCAATACGAAAACCGTTCTGTCGCCCGAACATCGCGGGCATAGAAAATAATCCCGCCTCACGATCAAAATCGGCATCTTGGCAGGCGTAGACACAATCAAAACCAGCCACCCAGAACAGAACCCCCAGCGACAACGCCCAAGGATACCCGTCAAAACTGGCGGCCACGGCGACCCAGCCGCCGAGCGGGGAAAAGGCGAGCGCCACACCGAGCACCACATGGCAGAGCCAGGTGAACCGTTTGGTGAGCGAGTAGAAAAGAGTCAGACCAAGGGCCACGGGCGCTATTTTCAAGGCGAGGGGATTGAGCATGAAGCAGGCGAAGAAGAAAAGGAGGCCGGCCAACACCACCATCAGCCAGGACTCGAAGAGGCTCACCTTTCCCGCCGGCAGGGCGCGGTCAGCGGTCCGTGGATTGACGGCGTCAAAGCGCCGGTCCGCGATCCGGTTGAATCCCATGGCACACGTTCGGGCTCCAACCATAGCGAGCACAACCCAGAAAAATACCGTGAACGTTGGCAGTCCGCGCTCTGCGAGAAAGGCTCCCATGAGGGCAAAGGGCAGAGCAAAAACCGTATGCTCGAATTTGATCATTTCGAGCAGCGTGGCGATTTTCTTCCGCATTGTCATCCCTCCTCCCGCCAGCGTTGAATGGCTGTGGCGGCAACAGGAATATCGAGCAGATCACATAGGCGCGCGGCAAAGTGCCGGGCCAGGTCATTTAATCCTTGGGGATGATGATAAAATGACGGCATGGGTGGGCAGATGATGGCACCGGCTTCGTGGGCGGCCAGCATATTGTGCAGGTGGGTGCGGTTGAGCGGCGTTTCCCGGACGGCAAGGAGCAGAGGGCGGCGTTCCTTCAGCGTGACGTCGGCACAGCGGTGAAGCAGGTTGGCGCCATTACCAGTGGCAATGGCCGCCAGGCTACCCATACTGCAGGGCAGGACCACCATGGCGTCATAACGAGCCGACCCCGAGGCGGGTGGAGCAAAAAAATCGTCGGCAGCAAACCAACGGGAAACCTGCGGTAACTGCTCCGGGGTCATCCCCAGCTCAAAGTGCAGCACCTTGCGGCCAGCATCGGAGACGATGCCGTGGACCTCAATGCTTTGTTCCGCCAGCAATTCAAGCAAGGCCGGGATGTAGAGCATGCCAGTGGCACCGGTAATCCCGAGGATGATACGTTGACAGCCGGCCATGGTTATTCCTTGATGCCGATGTAGATGGAAACGATGCCAAAGGTCAATGGTGTGCGCGTGACCGTGGCGAACCCGGCCTCGCGCATCAGGGCCAGCAACTCTTCAGGCTCATAGAAGGCGGCAATCGAGGAGGCCAGATACTGATAGGCCTCCTTGTCCCCGGAAATCAGTCCGGCGACGGCCGGAAGCACCCGGTTCAGATAAAAGGCGTAGATTGGTTTGATGATCGGGTTGGCCGGCCGGGAGAACTCCAAGATAAGCAGTTTGCCCGATGGCCGCAGGATGCGATGCATTTCGCGTAAACCTTGCAGGGTCCGCGACAGATTGCGCACACCGAAGGCCACGGTGCACCCCCAAAAAGCGTTGGAAGGCGCCGGGATGATTTCGCCGTCGCCGCACACCGGAAAAATACGCCCCTTGCGGTCGTCGGCAGGCAGGGCCTTGGCTCCGGCCCGCAACATATCCTCGCAAAAATCGATGGCGAGCACCCTTCTCTCGCTCGCCTGTCTGGTCAGCTCCAGGGCAAGCGGCAAGGTGCCGGCACAAAGATCAAGCACCCAGCCCTCAGGAAACATCCGGAGCAGCCGCGTCGTCCGCCAGCGCCAGTAGCGGTCGATCTGCAGGGAAAGAAGTGAGTTGAGGAGATCGTATCGTCCACTGATCGAAGAAAATTTCTCTTTGACAAATTTTTTCTTTGCATCAGGGAGTTGCATATCATTCATGAACAATCTCTTAACGGTCTGAGTGGTGGAGAAAACCGGGTTATTGGAAAATTTTCAGCGGTAAGGCCTCGGCCGGGGCCTCGCCCCGATCGATCAGATACTGAAAAAAAAGTTCCAGGGCCATGATTTTAATCGGAGAGAGATCGTGTTCGATCCCCATGAGATACCGGGAACAAGCCTCGCAATCCATGGGGATGCGCCGCGCCACCCGGTCGCAGATCTCCGCCATGCGCAAGGCGCCCTGCTCGCGGCACTCGACCATGGTTTGTCTGATTGCCCTTGCGGTTTCAGGTTGTTCCGCAAGGAAGGCCTCACGCACCGCGCACACTGAAAAAACAAAGGGCAATCCGGTGACTCTGTGCCAGATTTCACCGAGATCCAATTGCACCGGGTACCGTCCCTCCACTTTCAGCCGGAGAGCATCGTCGCCGATTGCCAGCACCCCGCTCGCCTCGCCCGCCTGGGCGCCGATGGTATACACCTCACCGACGTCATAATTGGGCCTGACCCGGTAAAACTCCTCGAGGATGATTTTGATTAAACGGATCGAGGTATCGGACTGACCGGTCAGGAGCACCAGTTTGCCGTGCAGATCCTCGGGCGGAAGCCGGGAAAAGAGAAAAACACTGCCCACTGGTCCGGTGGCGCTAATGGAAAGGTCGGCCAGAATCTGATACCGCTCGGGTTGCGCGGCATACGCATAGGAAGAGACAAAGCCCATATCGATCTGGTCATGAGCCAGCATAGTGTTCAACTGGCTGGGCTGCCCTTCGATCACCTGCCAGTCATCCGGTAGGGAGCGCTCCTTCCATATTTCGTAAATGGGAGCCGTGTTGATGTAATTGACCATGCCGATACGAGCCATGATGAGTCCTCACTGTTGAATACGTACAGGTTCCTGGAATCCGTCGCTCTGTACCAGAAAACGGTACACCTGATCGACGTCGTCCAGGTTGCCGGCAGCCGGCACGGCGAGCAGATCCGCATCCTTGCCAGACTCCAGGCTGCCAAGGCGATTTTCCAGGCCCAAGGATTGCGCCCCGCCCAGGGTGGCCATGCGGAAGATTTCCTCAGCTGTGACCGCCGGGTGCGCCTCGACCATGATGCGCATCTCCCGCCAGAGGGAGAGTGCAGGGTTGCTGGCGAGACTGTCCGTGCCTAAGGCGGGCAGAATGCCGTGATCCAGATAGGTCCGCACTGGTGCTGTACCGGTGCCTAGAAATTGGTTGCTGCCGGGACACAAGCAAACCTTGACGCCTTCCCCGGCCATGATCCGGATCTCTTCATCGGAGACATGAATCGCATGAACACACAGGGTGCGATGGTCAAGAATGCCAAGATCGCGCAAATACTGGATCGAGCCGCCGCTGCCTCTGGGGATAAACGAGTTGTCCCAGAATCCGCGCTGGCGGACAAAGTCTACCAGCTCTCCCCTGCCCTGCCTGATCATCTCACCTTCGGCGGCTGGTTCGGCGGTATGAATGGGCAAAACATGACCAAGGGCTGTTGCCCGGTCTTTGAGTTGGCTCAACAAACGGGGATGGGTGGAGTACGGAGCGTGTCCCGAACAGAAAGCACCACTGCTTTCCTGGCTCAGGCGCTGCATATTCTTCGCCAAGGTGTGTTCAGCTAAGCCGAGATATTCCCTGTAGGGGAAAAGCGTACCGGGAAACGATGCGGCCAGGTTGCGGCCGATCGCCGTATTGCCGACATCGGCAAGCACACTGACTCCGGAGCGGTACTGCTGCCCGGCGGCCTGCTCCGCGGCCTGCTCCGCCTGCTCGCCTAGTGCGCCAAGGGTGTCGCGGAGTTTGAGGAGCCGCGTGATCCAGCCGGTAAAGGTGGTATCGAGCGGCTCGGAGGCCAGGGCAGCCAAATGGGAGAGCTCAAGATGGATGTGGGCATTGATCAGAGCCGGGGTCAGGACTGAATGGGGATGATCGACCACAGAGGCTTGCGGATATTGCTGCCGCAGCCTGGCCAATTCATCAACCGCCAGGATTTTTCCCTGGGACAAGGCCACGCCGCCGCCCCTGATCGGCGAACGGCTGACCGGGACAATCCAGGATGCGCGGTGAATGCGGATCGACTGAGCGCCCATCAGACCGGAGTGTAATCCATCAACCGCTGCTGCGGCCGGAAACCGGCATCTGCGACCAAATGCCTGATTTCTTCTTCCGACAGTCGGAAACGCACACCGGCGGCGGCCACCACATTTTCCTCGATCATGGTTGAACCGAAGTCGTTGGCCCCGAAAAACAGTGAGAGTTGGGCGATTTTGGGGCCCTGGGTTACCCAGGAGGCCTGGATATTGCGAACATTGTCAAGGAAAAGGCGGCTGAGCGCCAACATGCGCAGGTAGCTCACTGCCGAAGTCTTCTCGATCGCGCGTGCTGCGGCGAGTGCGGTGTGATCAGGTTGGAATGGCCATGGTATAAAGGCGGTGAAGCCGCCCGTGCGGTCCTGCAGGTCACGGATTCGCTGCAAATGCTCCAGCCGTTCTTCAATGGTTTCGATGTGACCGAACATCATGGTGGCGGTAGTGCGCAGCCCCAGACCATGGGCAGTTTCCATCACCTCGATCCACTGATCGGCGTCACATTTGTTCGGTGCCAGATCCCGCCTGACCCGGTTGCTGAGAATCTCAGCGCCGCCGCCGGGGATGGAGCCCAAGCCGGCGGCGATCAATCGCTGCAGCACTTCTCTAATTGACAGGCCTGACAGTTGGCTAAAATGGACAATCTCAGGGGGAGAAAAACCATGGATATGGATGCCGGTCGCCCTCATGAACCGCAGCATTTCCTCGTAAAAGGCTAACGGCTTGTTGGGGTGCAGCCCCCCCTGCAACAAAATCTGGGTCCCGCCGAGTTGCTGCGTTTCGGCTATTTTCTGCGCCAACTCGTCCTGTGACAGCACCTGGCCGCTGCCGTCCTCGGGGGCTTTGAAAAAGGCACAGAATTTACAGGCGGAAATGCAGATGTCGGTATAGTTGATGTTCCGGTCAATGACATAGGTCACCACTGGTTCGGGATGCAGCCGCATGCGTACGGCGTTGGCAAGAAAACCCAACTGGTGCAGGCTTGCCTCCCGTTCCAGAAGGAGAAAATCCGCCCCTTCAATCCGTGTACCCGCCTCAATTTTTGCGATGATCGGCTGCATGACTCAGAAGGTAGCAAGAATATTGTAGAGGGTATCGCGCTGCACCGGCTGTCGCCCGGCTTCCTGAATAAGGCGAATCAGGGTTTTATGGCCTAATGCCTGTGCGGTTTCCGCTCCGGCCATGTGGGTGATCACCTCTTCCTTTACCGTGCCGTCCATGTCGTCGGCGCCAAAGGCCAGGGCCACCTGCGCCAATTTGGGACCGATCATGACCCAGTAGGCCTTGATGTGGGGAAAATTGTCGAGCATCAACCGGCTGACCGCGATGTTTTTGAGATCATTGATGCCGGTCGTGTTGGCATGTTCAGCCATTTCCGTGTTTTTGGGATGAAAGGCCAGGGGAATGAAGGCGAGGAAACCGCCGGTTTCGTCCTGGGCGCAACGGAGTGCATCCAGGTGCTCGAGACGTTCGTCAATCGTTTCAATATGGCCGTAGAGCATGGTGGCATTGGTGCGCAGACCCTGGCGATGGGCAGTTTTCGCCACCTCCAGCCATTCCACACCGGACAGCTTCTTTTCACAGGTGGCCTGGCGAATCCGGGGGCTAAAGACTTCGGCCCCGCCGCCGGGAAGCGATCCCAGGCCGGCATCGACCATATCCCGCAAGGTTTGCTCAACCGACTTCCCCGCCAATTGCGCCAAGTGATGGATTTCCACGCAGGTGAAGGCCTGAATATGCACCTCGGGCCGCACCTCTTTAATGCCGCGCAACAGATCGATATAATAGGAAAAAGGCAGGTCAGGATGAATGCCGCCAACCATGTGGATCTCACTGATCGGTTCGTCGAGCCGCTGCCTGACCTTGTTTTTAACATCGTCAACACTCATCTCGTAGGCGAGTGCGTGCCCCTTTTCCTTGCCGAATGCACAAAATTTACAGAGGTTTGTGCAGATGTTGGAATAGTTGATGTGCTGGTTGTAAATGAAAAAGGCCTGATTGCCGTTCTGACGCTCGCGGACAATATTAGCCAAGTAGCCAAGCGCAAGAATATTGGGATGATGGTAGAGGGTTCGTCCATCCTCCAGCGTCAGACGCTCACCTTCCCGGACTTTTGCCAAGATGTGTCCCAAACCGGATTGTTCAATATACGCGTCCATACCGTATGCTCGCCTCACAGGCAAAAAAAGAAGCCCCTTGGAGTAAGGGGCTCATGTTCATTGATGTGACCGGAAAGTTAATCGAGGAAGAAGCGAAGTTTTTCCCGGCGGCTTGAATGCCGTAGTCGGTTCAAGGCCTTTTTCTCGATCTGTCGGATGCGCTCTCGCGAGACATTGAACCGTTTGCCGATCTCTTCCAGGGTGTATTCCGCTTTTTCGCCGATACCGAACCGCAAGCGGATAATTTTCTCCTCGCGATCGGTCAGAGTAGACAATACCTCGGTCACCCGGTGGGCTAATTCTCGGTTTTGAACCGCATCGTAGGGCGACTCCGACTCCTGATTTTCGAGAAAATCTCCCAAGGTTGAATCGTCGTCGCCGACTGGAGTTTCAAGGGATATAGGTTCGCGGGAAGCCTCAAGGATGGCCAGGATCTTATCCATCGGCAGATCGGTCATCTTGGAAATTTCCACCGGAGTCGGTTCGCGTCCCAGTTCCTTGAGTAACGAATAGAAGGCCTTGAAAAACTGGCTGCGCAATTCGAGGAAATGAACGGGTAGACGAATCGTCCGGGTTTTGTCGAGGATAGCCCTGGTGATAGCCTGTCTGATCCACCAGGAGGCATAGGTGGAAAACTTGTTGCCTTTTTTGTAGTCGAAGCGAAAAACAGCCCGCATCAGGCCCAGATTGCCTTCCTGAATCAGGTCAGCCAGGGTCAGCCCCTGATGCATGTATCGTTTGGCAATAGACACCACCAACCGGAGATTGGCCCGGATCATTGAATCCTTGGCAAACTCGATCGAACGGTTGTAAGCTTCGATTTTGGTCGTCAGCTCGAACAGTTCACGCTTGTCCGGATAGGTCCGGTTGGCGATGCTGACGCAGTGCTTCATGTAGTTGAGCTGCTGCTTTTTGGGCTTGAGCGTCGGATCCCGGCGTTGCCAAAGGTCGATGCGGTCAACGAGCATCTTGATTTCATTGACGCCGGACACATCCTGACGAATGGCCTCGATAATGGCGTCAAATCCTTCCCGAATCGTCTTGGAATACTTGGCTTCCTCCTCAGGGGTGAGCAAATCGAATTGCCCCATCTCCCGAAGGTACGTGGTGGTGGTTTCCTCAGATTCGTGCTCTTCACTGTCGGGCAGGCTGTCGGAAGAGGCGTCATCCTCGCCGCTTTTTTTGCCTGTCCATTCTTCGCCGGAGAGGGTTTTTCTTTTTCCTGATTCCTCCTGAGTAACAATTTCAATATTGTTTTCCCCAAGAAAATCAAAAAGTTCTTCTATAGCCCCCGCATCTTTTACCTGCTCGGGAAGCAGGTCGTTAAGATGTTGAAATGTAATACAGCCTTCATCTTTTCCGGCCTCAAGAAGGTCATTTTTTATACCTGCTAACACCTGCCTTCTCCTTTAAACTGTGCATTCGCACACAAAGTGGTTTAAGAGACAAAAAGAATATTATAAAATAATCTTTTAGAGCAAAAAAGCAATCGAAGAGTGTCCTTCATGCGGGAAAAGCATAGAATTAAGCCAAATTCTTTGAATATACTTGGACGCAGCAAGATCAGGCATGGCCCCTCGGATAGGAAATCGAACGTGAGTAGTCATACATCTGTAAACATCCTCCAACAAAGGTCAAGCGGAATTTTACTTCCTCTTTTCTCTCTTCCCGGTTCCCACGGAATCGGCGACGTGGGCCAGTCGGCCATGCAATTCATCGATTTTCTCAAGAAAAGCGACCAAAGCTGCTGGCAGATTTTACCGCTCGGTCCCACCAGCCCGATTTTCGGCAATTCTCCCTACATGAGCCCGTCCGCATTTGCTGGATCGCCCCTTTTCATCAGTCTTGACGTGCTGGTCGAGCAAAACCTGCTCCAGAAGGAGGAAATCGTCCCGCCTGATTTCTCAGAGTACACCATTGCGTATCAGCAGGTGGCGCAGTTCAAAAAAAAGATCCTCTCTTTGGCATGGAAACGGTTTCAAGCCCAAGCAAACAGCGACACCCTTCTAGCGGAATTTGCCAGCACGCAATCCTGGAGTATCGATTACGCCCTCTTTCTCGCGCTCAAGGAACGCTATCAGGATAAACCGTGGTACGCCTGGCCAACTTCGCTGCGCCAGCGGCAACCAGAGGCGCTTGCCCGGGCAACGCGCGAACAGCAGCTGAAAATTGATTATTATCTGTTCGAACAATATCTTTTTTTCTCCCAATGGAGCCAACTGCTCGAGTATGCTCAAAAACAGGGGGTCCGGATTATCGGCGACCTGCCCATTTACGTAGCACTTGACAGCGCTGATGTCTGGGCAAATCAGGAACTGTTTCAACTCGACGATGAAAAAGGCGAACCAACCCACGTTGCTGGCGTGCCGCCGGATTATTTCAGTGTAACCGGTCAGCGCTGGGGCAATCCGCTGTATCGTTGGAACACAAAAGATGTACACATTGAGCAAAAACTGTGGACGTGGTGGGAACAAAGATTGCGGCTCAACTTTTTCCTGGTTGACACCCTCAGGATCGATCATTTTCGCGGTTTTGCATCCTATTGGGCCGTTCCTGCAGCAGAAGAAACAGCGATGAACGGTTGCTGGTTGCAGGGACCCGGGCAGCCGTTTTTTGAAGAAATGGACCGGCGATTGGGTGGAATGTCGATTATTGCCGAAGATCTTGGACTCATCACCCCCGAGGTGGAAGCCCTCCGAAAAAACCTTGGCTATCCTGGGATGAAAATTCTGCTCTTTGCCTTCGACGGCGATCCGAAAAATAGTTATCTCCCCTATAATACAGAAAAAGAGAGCGTGGTGTATACAGGTACCCATGACAATGACACCGCTGTTGGCTGGTTTCTCAACCCTGAGGTAGATCCGGAGAGCAAACAGCGGGCCAAACGATTTGCCAACCGGGTTGATGATCATGCCGGGTCCTTTCATCGGGATCTCATTCATCTCGCCCTGTCCTCCCCAGCCAACCTGTCAATACTCCCAATGCAGGATGTTCTTGGTTTTGGCAATGACTGTCGCCTGAACACTCCCGGCACCATGGAGAAGAACTGGCAATGGCGCTGCGCCGGACGATTTATCAACGATGAAGTTGCCGCTTGGCTATCCTCTTACACTAAGCTATTCGGACGGTTGCCACCGCAGCACCCTGCACGGGGGATTGATGGATAAGGACAACGTTTGATAAGCATAAGCAGATTTTCTTTCATCAATTCAACCGCATTACTCCTTGCCATTTCATTTTTTCCAAAAGCATTTCGATCCTTTGTCTTTGCAAACATCTCCTTGTTACAGATAAGCATCATCCTCATTTACATTAGCTTTGTTTTTTCTGATAGAGTAGCGCTTCTTGCAAAAGGAACGTCCGCATGCTGTGTCATATACAGGCAGCAAGCGCTTAAAGAGGTAAGCTAGGGTGGGGAGGAGAGACGAATTGTCAACGGCATAAAACCTCTCGAAATGCGCGACCAGGATGCTTTTGCGACTGGCGTCCATCTCAAGCTGGCCAAATTACCACCTGGAACCTCCGAAATCAAACCACCTGGGGGGCAAAATCTGATTAACGGCAAGGCGCCAATTTATCTGGTCGATTCTCGGCCGTTAATCCGCTACAATCAGTCGCATTTACCAGAGGCTCACTCCATCCCGGTTCCACTCCTGGAAGAAAAAAGGGGGCGGTTTTCAACCGGCGCCCGGGCCGATAAGGCTTACAACGAGATGTGAAACATGGCTTGAATGTCAAATTTTTGCTACTCAACATCAGAGACGCTGAGGGCGATTGCGAAATTATACGCCCCTGAGTGAGTCCTTATTCTCAGACCCCTCGCCATTTCCCTCAAAAAAAAAGGGACCGCTTCTTTCGGAGCGGTCCCGGCATTTCATTTCTCCTGCTTTTCAATGCGCTTAAAGACTCTTGAGCTGCTCCAGCAGATTTTCCATAGCGGTCAAATGCGCTCTTGCAACAGCCACCGAATTATTGCGGGCATCCGCTTCCATATCGAGCGCCAACTGCCGAATCCCTTCTATACCTAAACTCGCTGCCGCCCCTTTCAGGCTGTGGGCAGCCCGCATCACGCCTGCGGCATCGGTTGCGGCCACTGCCTGCTGCAACTGGGCAAAATCGGAAACCGAGGAATCTCTGAATAAAACAAGCAACTCTTCCAGCAATTCTTCGTCCCCGCCGGTCTGTTCCAAGGCGAATGCTTTATTCCACCGCAAATCGGCCATACCTGCCTCCAGCAATTCTGGTTAATCGTTTAGGGCAAGAGCCGCAGCGCAATCCTGCACTGCGGAAAACCCGATTTTTCCCTCACGGATACAGGTGAGCACACCACGGTTCAGTCCAACGAGCGTGGAGCCACCGCCACCGGGAGTTGTGCCCCCATCAAGAATGAGATCGATTTCGGCATCAAACGTCCGCGCCACCTCCGCAGCCGAGACCGCTGCGGGAAAACCGGTTATGTTGGCGCTGGTGGCGGTGATCGGGCCCCCAAAAGCGCTGATCAGGGCAATCGCGGTCTCGTGAGGAGACTGCCGAATCCCAATTGTTCCAGTGTTCCCGGTCACCTCCGATGGCAGTGAAGGCAACGCCGGGCAGACCAGGGTCAAGGGGCCGGGCCAAAAACAATCGATCAACCGGCGATAAAGATCAGGCACCGCTCCCGTCAACAGCGGCAACTGATCCATCCCCGCCACCAGAACAAGAATCGGCAATTGGCGCGGACGCCGTTTAACCCGGAATAATCGTTCCAGGGCCTGGCGGTTGAACGGATCAACCGCCAAACCGTAGTAGGTTTCCGTGGGGAACGCCACTACACCGCCTGCCTTGAGGAGGTTGGCGGCATGCTCGAGACTTTCCCTGCTGCAGGCGACAGGCCAGTTCACATTACCAACGCCTGGTTTTTTGCGGCAACTTCGTCGGCCATCTTCCGAGCATGTTGATCAAGCTTTTCCTGGAGCACGGCATCTTCTATCGCTAGGATCCGGACAGCCAACACCGCCGCGTTTTTGGCGCCGGCCTTGCCGATGCCCATGGTAGCAACCGGGATGCCTGGCGGCATCTGCACGGTGGAAAGCAGGGCGTCGAGCCCGTTCAGGGAAGAGGCGTCCAACGGAACGCCGATCACCGGCAAAGTGGTGTGGGCTGCCAGGACACCGGCCAGATGAGCCGCCATGCCCGCACCGGCGATGATCAGTTTGAGTCCGCGCTCCCGGGCGGTCTTGGCATAAGCGCAGGCCTGTTCGGGCGTGCGATGGGCAGAAGAAACACGTATTTCAAATCCGATCCCAACCGACTGAAGAAATTCAGCCGCAGCACGCATTACTGGCAAGTCGGAATCGCTGCCCATGACGATTCCCACCACGGGTTTGGCGGTGGTCGCCAAACGGGCCAAAGCCCTGTGGCCGATATCGTGGCGGTAATAGCACCCTTGCCATTGGATTTCCTTGGCCGCACGGTAGGCTCGATCAATGGCCTCTTGAATGGTTGCGCCAACAGCGGTTACTCCTAGAACCCGGCCGCCGCTGGTAACTGTCTGCCGGCCTTTTATCGCGGTTCCGGCATGAAAGACCTCCACTCCCTCCACTTTGGCTGCCGCCCGCAGGCCGGTAATCGCCTTGCCGGTGACATACTTGCCCGGATATCCTTCGGAGGCCAGAACTACGCAGACCGTGGGACGAGGATCGATTTCAATCTGCAACGTATTAAGCGTGCCGTCGATGCAGGCCTCGAGAATGTCGACAAGATCGCTCTTTAACCGCATCAGCAGGGGTTGGCATTCAGGATCGCCAAAACGGCAATTGAATTCGAGCACATTGATCCGGTCTCCGTCGATCATCAATCCCGCATAGAGCATGCCCTTGTAAGGGCGGCCCTCCGCAGCCATTCCACGGACGGTGGGCAGCATCACCTCTTCCATCACCCGCTTGGTCAGCGCTTCGGTCATCACCGGTGCCGGAGAATAGGCACCCATGCCGCCGGTATTCGGTCCTTTGTCCCCATCGAAAATGGCTTTATGATCCTGGGAGGACGGCAACGGCAACACGGTTTTGCCGTCGGTGAAGGCGATGAATGAAGCCTCCTCTCCTTTGAGAAATTCTTCGATCACCACCTGGTTACCGGCGGCACCGAAGGCCTTGTCCTTCATGATTAAATCAACTGCCTCCTCGGCCTCTTCAACGGTCTGGGCAATAATGACTCCCTTGCCGGCAGCAAGACCGTCGGCTTTGACCACGCAGGGCGCGCCGATGGATTTAATGAATTTTTTGGCAGCTCCCCGTTTGCCAAATGTTTCGTACCGAGCGCTCGTTATCTGATATTTTTTGAGAAAATCCTTGGTGAAGACCTTGCTCCCCTCCAGGATTGCACCTTTGCTGTCAGGTCCAAAGATACGCAGATTATTTTTTTGAAAGAGGTCCACAATACCTTTGGCCAGAGGTTCCTCTGGGCCGACAATGGTGAGATCGACCCTCTCCTTGAGGGCAAAATCCAACAGCGCGGCAAGGTCACCTACAGAAATATCAACACATCGCGCAATATTTCCGATGCCTGCATTTCCCGGCGCGCAAAAAACCGTTCCAACCTTGTCGGACTGTTTCAGTTTCCAGATAAGCGCATGCTCGCGGCCGCCTCCCCCTATCACCAAAATCTTCATTCTCCCCTCCTCTTAACATTGATCTGTGTTGGTTTAACACCCTCTTTCTAATAAATAATCTTGAGTCCCGTCTAGCAAAATAATACGTACCGACCTCCCTCGGCCTGGAACCAGACAGATAGAACACCGTCATTTTTCTTGACTTTTTCTTCGGCATACTGTTACTTTCGGAATGAGGATTCATTCATTTTTCACAGCAATTGCCTGTTTCACCATATTAAATGAAAACAACAGATAAGCACCGTAAAATAATACGTGCTGCCACCAAGGTTTTTGCCAAGAAAGGCTTTTTCAATGCCAGGATTTCCGATATTGCCAAGGAAGCCAAGGTGGCTGACGGCACTATTTATCTCTATTTTAACAATAAGTTTGATATTCTTCTTTCCGTTTTCGAGCAAGAAATTGGCAAACTGATCGATCACGTCAACCTGCTGCTGGAAAAGGAAGACAGCTCAAAAGCAAAACTGGAAATCTTTATCACGAACCATCTCGAAGAGATGAAGAAAAACCGGTATCTTGCCGAGGTCATTCATATTGAGTTGCGTCAAACCAGCAAGCTCATCCGTGAATATCGGAAGAATACATTCAATGATTATCTAAAAATAATTGGCACAATTATAGAAAAAGGGCAGGAAGATGGGACCTTTCGCAAGGATATTCAATCGGATATAGCTCGCCAGGTTGTTTTTGGCGCTCTCGATGAAATCTCAATATGTTGGCATACCGACAATACCTGTCCCTATAGCACCGAGGAGGTGAGCACTCAGATCACCTCCCTCTTCCAAAACGGATTACTGTCGGTGTCAGCCGCCTAAACTGCTTTTATCCACCTCCCCACTTGTCGGATCGACTGCCCTCCTGCTTTGAGGGGAATCGATCACACCTGCACGCATCCATCAATGTTGATTTTCTGAAATTGTGCATCACACCAACCAATGGTAAACACTCATTGAATAGTTGAAGCGGAAATAAGGATTATCTCGAATTCCCGAAGACCACCCGGTGTTTTGGTCGCGACCTCATCCCCCACCTCTTTGCCAAGAAGCGCTCTGCCAAGGGGCGAAAAGACGGAAATTGATCCTTTTTTCACATCGGATTCTTCCGGTCCGAGAAGCTGGTACGTTACTTCAATTTCAGTTGTCAGATCCATGAGGGTAACGACGGTGCCGAAAACGGCCCGATTGATGGAAACCTTGGAGCAGTCGATGATCTCAGCTCTGCCGAGCTTGTCTTTGAGTTCGAGAATCCTGCCTTCAACCAAGCTTTGGCGTTCCTTGGCCGCGTGATATTCGGCATTTTCACTCAAATCGCCATGCGCCCTCGCCACCTCGATTGCCTTGACTATTTCAGGCCGCTCCATCCGTTCAAGCCGTTCCAGCTCTTCCCGAAGCTGCCGATTTCCCGTCAAGGACATCGGGATACGTACAACCATGTCTTTTCCTCCTGTATATATTTCTTCCAAAAGATGAATAAGAAGAAAGCGTTGAGCAGAACCCAACGCTTTCAGAAAACAACCCTCTATTGCAGCGATCCAAAAGGGCGGCAGTGAACGCCATCCCGGTTTGTACGCTACGCGGCTGACATGACCGAGCTCACCTGAGGCGATAAAACCGTTGGATGGTTTCGACTACATAGGCCAGTTGCTCGTAGGTCAATTCAGGAAAAATAGGCAAGGCCAGCGAATCGGCGGCGGCCTGTTGCGCAACCGGAAAAGACTGGTGTTTATACGTTTCAGACTGGAGACACTCCTGTTGATGCAGACAAAGCGGATAATATATTTCGCACCCAACGGAGTGGTCCTGAAGAAACTGCCGCAGCTTATCCCGTTCGGGGACAAGAATAACGAATTGATTGTAGATATGGTGATTGCGATGCTCGGCGCCATCTATTCCGGCATAAATAGCTTTCGGCAGTTTGACCGGAGAGTCGACCAGACCGGCGTCCTGAAACAGTTGCCGATAATGATCCGCATTGAGACGACGGGCGGCATGCCATTGTTCCAGATAGTCCAGCTTGATTGCCAGCACGGCCGCCTGGATCGGATCGAGCCGGAAATTACCGCCAACCCGTGAATGATAGTATTTGGGCTCAGCACCGTGGTTGCGATTCGACCGAACGATGTCAGCAAATCCTTGATCACTGGTAGTGATCATACCGCCATCGCCGATGCCGCCAAGATTTTTGCTGGGAAAAAAGGAAAAGCAACCGCACAGGCCCATGGATCCGGCTCGACGCCAGACAACGGCTCCATTTTCCTCATATGGACATTCAGCGCCGATGGCTTGAGCCGCATCTTCGATCACCGGAATATTGTATTCGGTGGCGAGTTCCATGATACGTCCCATATTGGCGCATTGGCCATAGAGATGCACTGGAATAATAGCCTTGATGCGGCTGCCTGATTTTCGATCCGCCGCCAGGGCCTCGGCCAACCGTTCAGGATCGATATTGAAACTGTCAGCTTCGATGTCGACGAACACTGGCTGCGCTCCTACCCGGAGGACCGTACCCATGGTAGCAAAAAAGGTGTACGGTGTTGTCAGCACCAGATCACCCGGACCGATATCAAGCGACATCAGTGCAGCCAGCAGGGCGTCGGTTCCGGAACTCACCCCGATTCCTTGCCCTGAGCCGCAGTATCGCGCGATTTTTTCTTCCAGCTCTGCAACCTCGCGCCCGAGGATATATCCGGTGGAATCAATGACCCTTGTCACTGCTTCTATAATTTGCGGACGCAAGGCAGCCAACTGCGGTTTTAAATCAAGCAACGGTACGTTCATTAAGAATATTACAGGTAGATGTTGAAAGATGGTGGTGAAAAGAGCGGGGAGATCAGGAAAACTGACCTTCTGGTCCAGCTGCAAGAATTACGCCGTCGCCGCTAAGAAAATCCTGAATGTCAGGCATTTCTTTTTCGAATTGTTTGCGCAATTTTTTCAACAGGTTTGCTTCAATCTGACGGACTCTTTCTCTTGAGATGTTGAATTCGTCAGCAATTGTTTGCAGGGTTTTGGGCTCGTCACTGAGCAGGCGGGTATTGAGAATAACCTGTTCCTTTTCGTTGAGCCGGGTACTGAGATCGGCAAGAATGACAGCCAACCGTTCACGCATTTCCTGACTGGCGACGACCTCTTCTATCCCTGGTCCGTCGTGGGGGAGAAAATTTTTCTGTTCATCTTCCGAGTCACTGCGCACCGGGGCTTCCAGGGAAACATCCCAGTTGTCCATGCGTTGCCCCATCTCAATTACTTCGCTTTCCTTGACGTTTAATCGCTCGGCAAGCAATTTTATTTCCGGCTTGAAACCTTGCGATTCAAGGAGTTTTTTTTCTTTATTCAGGCTGAAAAAGAGCTTGCGTTGCGCCTGGGTAGTCCCGATTTTGACCAGTCGCCAGTTATCCATGATAAATTTCAGGATATAAGCGCGAATCCAGTAGGCTGCATAGTAGGAGAATTTAACCCCCCGATACGGATCGAACTTCTTGGTGGCTTGGACCAAGCCCACGTTACCTTCCTGGATGAGGTCCATGAAATTTTGCATCCAGTATTTCTGGAAATCCATAGCCACCTTCACCACAAGCCGCAGATTCGAGGAAACCAGGCGATAGGCAGCATCCGGGTCACCGGTTTCCTGAAACCGCACAGCCAGTTCTTCAGTTGCTTCACGACTGAGCAATTCATACTGGCTGATTTCCTGAAGATAGCGGTGAAGGGCTGGATTGCTGAGCGCCGGAAGGTTGTCGTCTTGACTCGTCAGCATTAAAGCGTGCTGCGGCGGTTCATCCAGATCTAGATTGTCGATTTCGCTCTGATCTCTCATGAATTTCTGGTATATCGTTAGAAAACACAACCCTGCAGGAAGAAGGCTCGCATGCAGGGTTTACAAGGCAAGACTACCCGAAAACTGAAAAAAAAACACTTTAATACGACAGAGTTCGGTTCAAGAGTTTTTTTTTCAAGGAATCTGTGCTAAGGATACCCGGCTCCATTGCCGCTCCCTCCCCCCTCTTTTCATTGATTATTTTCTGTATGGATAAAATTAGAAATTTCAGTATCATTGCGCACATCGACCATGGCAAGTCCACCTTAGCCGACCGGATGATTCAACTCTGCAAAATGGTCACCGACCGGGAGTTCAAGGATCAGATGCTCGACACCATGGATATTGAGCGGGAACGCGGCATCACTATCAAGTCACAGACCATCTGTTTGCCCTTCCACGCCGACGATGGCAAGGTCTACACGCTCAATCTGGTCGACACTCCCGGTCATGTCGATTTTAGCTACGAGGTTTCCCGTGCCCTTTCCTCCTGCGAGGGGGCACTGCTCCTGATCGATGCCGCCCAGGGGATCGAAGCGCAAACCCTGGCCAATCTCTATCTGGCCATGGAGAACAACCTGGAAATCATTCCAGTCATCAACAAGATTGATTTGCCGGCCGCTGAACCGGAAAAGGTGGCGGTTCAGATCGAGGAAGATTTAGGTCTCGACGGTGAGACCATCCAGATGTGCTCCGCCAAAACTGGCCAAGGGGTGCCAGAACTGCTCAATGCCATTGTCCGTCTGCTTCCCCCGCCCATTGGTGATCCGGGAAAACCCCTGGAAGCACTGATCTTTGATGCCAATTACGATCCGTATCGCGGCACCGTCATCTCGGTCCGGATTATCAACGGCACGGTTAAAACCGGTGATCAGATAGTGTTCATGTCCAATGGGGCCGAGTACCGGGTGGAAGAACTGGGCCTTTTCCACTTGCGCCGCGAACCGCAGCAACAGCTTTCCGCCGGAGAAATCGGCTATATCATCGCTGGCGTTAAAACTGTCTCTGATACCCGCCCCGGTGACACCATCACCCTGAAGGACTGCCCATGTCCCGCTGCCTTGCCCGGTTTCAAAGAGGTACAGCAGGTGGTCTTTTCCTCTCTCTATCCGATAGCCTCCGATGAATACGAGGAACTGGCCACCGCCCTGGAAAAATTAAAACTTAATGACGCCGCCCTCTCCTTCCAAAAAGACTCCTCAGCAGCCCTTGGGTTTGGTTTCCGCTGCGGCTTTCTGGGGTTGCTTCATTTGGAAGTCGTGCAGGAACGGTTGGAACGGGAGTTTGATATTTCCCTGATCCTGACCGTGCCCACAGTCAAATACAAGTTCTATTTGCAGAACAAAACCATGGTCGAGATTGACAATCCCTCATACTTTCCCGATCCCGGCTCCATCGCCCGGATCGAGGAACCGTATATCAAGGCGACCATCCACATTCCCGAGCGCTATATGGGCGTGGTCATGACCCTGTGCATGGAGCGGCGCGGTGAAAACACCAAGTACCATTACCCCATGCCCGGCCGCATTGAATTCATTTGCGAACTGCCGCTGGCCGAGGTGATTTATGACTTTTACGATCGTCTCAAGTCTGTGACCCAGGGCTATGGCTCGTTTGACTACGAATTGATCGATTACCGGCCCAGCGATCTGGTTAAGCTCGATATCCTGGTGAACGGCGAACAGGTCGATGCGCTGTCCCAACTGACCCATCGAGCCAAGGCCAGGGAACGTGGCCTCAAGGCTTGTGAACGGCTGAAGGAGGAGATACCCCGGCAGATGTTTAAAATCGCCATTCAAGCGGCCATTGGCGGCAATGTAATTGCTCGGGAAACCATCTCTGCTTTGCGCAAGGACGTGACCGCTAAGTGCTACGGTGGTGACATTTCCAGGAAACGGAAGTTATTGGAAAAACAGAAGGAAGGAAAGAAGCGGATGAAAACCGTGGGCAATGTGGACATTCCCCAGCGGGCCTTTCTAGCGGTGCTTAAATCGGATCAGTAAAGATGTCGCCTTCCTCTTGCGGAGCAATCTCGACAGCGGCAGCATACGCGGTTAACCGGTCCCGCAGAAGGTCCAACCCCAGGCCGGTGCGGGCGGAAAAAATGATCCGTTCATCGCTGGTGAGGGTCAGCCCAGCATCCAGGGCCGCGGCATTCTTCGCCTGATTGTTGCGGGATAACTTATCGGCCTTGGTGTACACCGGCAGATAGGGTTTTTTCAGATAACGCAGCCAGTCGATCAATTCCCGATCCAGGGCCTTGAGTTCGTGACGGAGGTCGATGATCACGACCACGCAGGCCAGAGTTGTCCTGGTTTCGACATATTCGGTGAGCAATCCCTTCCAGCTTTGCCGGGTTTGCTGGGAAACCTGGGCAAAGCCGTAGCCGGGCAGATCAACCAGATACAATCTGTCGTCAACCAGGAAATAATTGAGACTCTGCGTCTTTCCCGGTTTGGAACTGGTCTTGACCAGACTGGTCCGGTCAATCAGACGGTTGATCAGACTCGACTTGCCGACATTGGAGCGTCCGGCAAAAGCGATGTCCGGATACACCGGCGGCGGCAGCTGCTTGATGGCGTGGGCGGAGAGGAGAAACTGCACTTTCCTGAAATCCATTCTTTTCCCCTCTCCGCTCTGGTTGTCGGGTGCCGGCAGCATCAGGCCCCTGCTCAGATAACCTTGTTCAAGGAATATTCGATAATACCTTCCGCGCCGTTTTTCTTCAGCTTGGGTACCAGATCGCGCACCTGATGCTCGGAGATGACCGTTTCCACCGAAAACCACTCCTGCTTGTACAGCTGGGCCACGGTCGGGGCGTTGAGGCTGGGCAGCATATTGATCACCACATCCAGTTGCTCCTTGGAAACGTTCATTTTTAAACCAACGATCCGGTCGGCCCGCAACGCGCCCTGAAGCAGCATGGCGATATTTTCGATCTTTTCCCGCTTCCATGGATCAGCCATGGTGGCCTTGCTGGCGATCAACTGCGTGTTGGACTGCATCAGTTCGTGAATAACACGCAGCCCATGGGCACGGATAGTCGACTCGGTCTCGGTGACCTCAACAATGGCGTCGGCCAGACCAGACACCGCCTTGGCCTCGGTTGCGCCCCAGGAAAAGGTGATGTCGACCTTGAGGCCCCGTTGTTCAAAAAATTTGCGCGTGACATTGACCAGTTCGGTGGCGATGCGTTTCCCGTCCAACTGTTCGACCCGGGTAATATTGGAATCGCCGGGAACGGCAATCACCCAGCGGGTTGGTTTTTTGCTGACCTTGGAGTAGATGAGATCGGCGACGATTTCCACATCCGACTCGTTCTCCATAGTCCAGTCCTTGCCGGTAATGCCAGCATCCAGCATGCCCGATTCCACATACCGCGACATCTCTTGCGGCCTACAGATGGAACAGGAGAGTTCGGGATCGTCGACTTCGGGAAAATAGTTGCGCGAGGCCAGTTTGATCCGCCAGCCGGATTTGTCGAAGAGGGCGATGGTAGCGTCCTCCAGGCTGCCTTTGGGAATACCGAGTTTCAATACATTCATTGTGTTTCCTTCATTAATAATAGTGTTGCGTTATTTCGAGCCGTACACTGCGGCCGGGTCAAAGACTCGCTCCTGCTGATGCACGGTTAATTGATCGCCACTCACCTTGCGGTAAAAGCAACTGCGATAACCGGTATGGCAGGCGGCCCCGCCCAGTTGTTCGACTTTGAACACCACCGTATCCTGATCGCAGTCAACCAGAATTTCCTTGATGAGTTGCACGTGGCCCGAGGTTTCACCCTTGAGCCACAAACTGGACCGTGAGCGACTCCAGTAATGGGCCTTCCCGGTTTGCAGGGTTTTTTCCCAAGCTAACTGGTTGATGTAGGCGAGCATCAGCACTTCACCTGTCTGGTAATCCTGAACAATGGCGGGCAGAAGGCCGCCCGCTCCTTTGGCAAAAGCGAGTTCTATCATAGCGTTTTGGTTGGATCCGGGGTTTATTGATCGACTCCGAGGGGGAGATTGTTGGATTCCGCCGGGAGAGGTTCGATCATCGGCCCTATTCTTGCCGGTGCCTCTCCTGCAATCAACTCTCGGTTCTGCTGTTTTCGTTCAGCATATTTGGGGTTTGCACATTTATGCCTTCATTGTCACTTTGTCAAGTCTTCAGTCAGCAAACACCGTCACTTGTCAAACAGTAAAGCAGTGGGTATAATACCGCGAATTTCTTAAACCCTCTGCAATAAAGGATCATTTTTCATGCGCGCTGTCCAATTGTTCGATACCGTGTCCGTTAGTTATACTGCCACTCTTCCCTCTGGAGAGGTAATCGAGAGTGTTCCCGAGAGCAAACCCCTCACCTTAACGATTGGTTCAGGCCTGATACTCCAGGCGGTAGAGGCCTCATTGCTCGGCATGGAACCGGGCCAATCCAAAACCGTGCAGATCCAGCCAGAAGACGCCTACGGCCCCTATTATAAAACTCTGGTTCACGAGATTGCCCGCTCCACTTTTGCCGGTCGTATCGATCCCAAACCCGGAATGATCCTCTCTCTGGCTGTCGAAAAAGACGGAGAAAAACAACAGATTCCGGCCACTGTCCTTGCCGCCGGAAACAAAACGGTCACTGTTGATTACAATCACCCCTTGGCCGGGAGGGTTATAACCTATACGGTCACCCTGCACGCCATCGGTAACTAACCAACACGGCCCCCACTTTCATTCTTCATCGTTCCCCCGCCGCTCCTGTCCTGTTCCGATTCTCTGGGGGTAAGACATTCCCCCTTGACGATCAACCTAACGCCTCTTCCTATTTTATTCTTCGCCGTTTAAACGGTTTTATAAATTTTCCACAAAGAAAGGACACCTCAGGCTCTTTTAAGCAAGCGGCTCTATGAAAAAATAGGCGCTGATCTCATTGCTTGACGTGGGTGAGCTGAAAGTGGATTTTTTTTAAAGACCCTAGCAGGAGAGAAGCGCAGCGGTCCCAAAGTACCGAGTAACCCCTTCTTGAAAAAAATCTGTACAATCATTTCCGGACACGTACAATACCTTTAAGATCAAGATTTCCATCGCTTTCCAAGGTGCGGCGTTCTGCCCGCGCGATGGACGGATCTTTCCGGCTGAACACACACCATCTTACAGAGGGAGAATCATGCATGTCTATAGAAGATGATGAAATATTACAAGGATTTATAGAAGAATCGCTTGAGCATTTGGCTGATATCGAAAACGATCTCCTTGCCATTGAAGAGGCAGGCGCCGATATTGATGTTGAGCTGGTCAATAAAGTGTTCCGTGCCGCCCATTCAATCAAAGGCGGCGCTGGCTTCATGGGATTGACCGTTATTCAAGACCTGGCGCATGCTGCAGAAAACGTTTTAGGGCTGATTCGGAGCGGCAAACTGATCCCTAATCCCGACATTGTCAATGTCCTTCTCCTTGCCGCCGATGAACTGCAACATATGATCGAAGATGTCGGCAGCAGCAACACCGTCGATATCTCTAGCCATACGTCTGCCCTCAATACCATTTACGAAGGAGGAGAAGCGCCTGCCGCTGTTCCGAAAGCGGTGCGTACCGTTGTCCCCTCCCCTGCTCCTGCCCAAGTTGAGAAGAAACCCGAAGCTGTCGCCGAACCAGAGATGGAGATTGAGGAGGACGTCACCGACGAACTGTCGCTTGATGCAGAAGATGAGTTGCTTGAGGAAGAGCAGGAGGTTGAAGCCGATCATGGCGTTGCAGCCTCTCCGGATGCGGTTAACGGAACTAGGATGCGCAAGCCCGCAACAAGCGTACAGAAGACGGATACCAGCATCCGGGTAACCGTCAGCCTGCTTGATCAATTGATGAATTTAGCCGGAGAACTGGTTCTTTCACGCAACCAATTGCTGCAAACCATCACCTCCGGCGATGTTCGCAACGCAGAAGCAGTGGGGCAACGCATCGACCTGGTCACTTCGGAACTGCAAGAAGCCATTATGTTGACCAGGATGCAGCCCATTGGCAACGTTTTCAATAAATTTCCGCGCGTGGTTCGCGACCTCTCAAAAAAATTAGGTAAGCAAATTGACCTTACCATTGTCGGCAAGGATGTTGAACTCGACAAGACCATTATCGAGTCCATCAACGATCCGCTCACCCATCTGGTCCGTAATTCAGTCGATCATGGTATCGAAACTCCGGAAGAACGCGCCAAAAAGGGCAAAGATGTCCGTGGATTAATTGTCCTGAAGGCTTATCACGCCGCCGGACAGGTTGTTATTGAAATCAGCGACGACGGCAAGGGCCTGGACGGTGACATGCTTGCGGAAGCCGCCGTCAAAAAAGGGTTGATTACTTCCGATCAGGCCAAGGTGATGTCTGAAAAGGAGCGAATCAATCTCATCCTGCTGCCCGGCTTCTCCACCGCCAAGAAAGTAACAGACGTCTCTGGCCGCGGCGTGGGCATGGATGTGGTGAAAACCAATCTGGACCAATTGGGCGGCTCCATTGAAATTGAATCCGAGGTCGGTAAGGGTTCAACCATCAGCATCAAACTGCCCTTGACCCTGGCTATTATCCCTTGTCAGATCGTCATGACCGGGGGAGAGCGGTATGCCATCCCGCAGGTAAACCTGGAAGAACTGCTGCGCATTCCGGCCGCCAAGGTGAAGGAACGGGTGGAGCGGGTCGGCGACGCCGAGGTGGTCCGGCTTCGCGGTAACTTGTTGCCACTTATTCGCATGTCGGAAGTGTTTGACATTGATCCCACCTATTACGACCCGGTGCAGAATGAAACCAAACCGGACCAGCGGCGCAATATAGCTGATCGGCGGTCCAGGTCCACGCCGCTGTTTAAGGAAGAGGGTGCGCCTCCCGCTGAACCGAGGGATGGCGAGCAGATCTACAAAAGAAAAGCAGGTGAACGGCGGCAAAGCGCCTCCAGCGCACTGAATATTGTTGTTGTTTCAACCGGGGTGATGAAATACGGCCTGATTGTCGACCGACTGCATGATTCCGAGGAAATTGTCATCAAACCGCTGGGACGGCACCTGCAACAGTGCCAAGGATACGCCGGAGCAACCATCATGGGAGACGGCCGGATTGCCCTCATCCTTGATGTCGCAAACATTGCCCGCATGGCCAATCTCACATCGCTTGACGGTTCGGAACGGGCCGCAGAACTGGCTGAGGCGGCTAAGGAATCCATCACCAAAACCAGGGATAAGCAATCCTTGCTTACTTTCTCCAGTTCCATCACCGAACAATTTGGCGTGCCGCTCAGTCAGGTGGAACGGGTTGAAAAAATCAAACGGCAAGATATCGAGCAAATCGGCGGGCGCCGGGTCATGCAGTATCGGGGCGGCAGTTTGCCCCTGATCAGCATCGACGAAGTTGCTTCGGTTCTCCCGCTTGATGACCGGGACGATCTCTTGGTCATCGTCTTCCATCTTGCGGGCAAGGATGTTGGACTCTTGGCCATCGGTCCCATTGACGCCATTGAAATAGCCGCTGATATCGACGATGTCACCCTGAAACAACCCGGCATTATGGGGTCGGCTATTATTGGAGGCCGAACCACCATGTTGGTCAACATTTTCGAGATCACACAAATCTCCAACCCGCAGTGGTTTGAGGAGCATGCCGCCTATGCGGAGTTGAAGCTCGAAGACGCCGAGATTCCGACAATCCTGATTGTCGAGGATTCAAACTTCTTCCGCAATCAAGTCAAGGGTTATATGGAAGAAGCAGGCTTTAACGTCCTTGAGGGGGAAGACGGCAAGATTGCATGGAGCATCCTTGAAAAACGAGGCAAAGAAATCACCATGGTGGTGACCGACATCGAAATGCCTAATATGGACGGATTTACCCTGACTGAAAAAATCAAAGGTGACAAGCGATTCAGCCACCTGCCGGTTATAGCTTTGACCACGTTGGCAGCAGAAGAAGATATCGCCCGTGGCAAGGCTGTTGGTGTGAATGAATACCACATCAAGCTGGACAAAGAACGGTTGATGGAAAGTGTGCATCGTTATGCAAAATTAGCCACAGCTGTATAATTGCCATTTTTTCCTGTGAAGTTTAAGAAAACTGTTCCATGAATTTTTCATGGCATCCGCTCCGGTGCTGAGAAAGTCATTCTTTCAAAAAGTGCTGGAATCGTCGTGATGGCCGAGACCAAGGAATCCAGATACACCTTTGGGGCTTCCAAGGCGATGCCGCGGAATCCGCAAAATATCCCGACCGGTCTTGAAAAAGACGTACTGGCTGAATTGGCGAGTAAAAATCTGTCTGAATAAATCAAGCAAGGACCTATCCAACATTTCAAAGTTTAAAGCAAGCTGGAGACAACCCATTATGTCTGAACCAAGCCAATTGACAAAAAATACCATTGAACTTGCCACCTTTTATGTCGGAAATGCTTTATGCGGCATGGACATCCTAAAGGTGCAGGAAATCAATAAACTCATGGAAATGACAAAGGTGCCGCAAGCGCCGGATTACATGGTCGGCATCCTTAACCTTCGTGGCCAGATCGTAACCATCATTGATCTCGGTCAAAAACTTGGCCTGGGAAGTGTGGAAATCAGCAACGAATCACGCAACATTATCATCAATGCACCGGGAGAGCATGTCGGTTTGCTAGTCACCAAAATCAGTGACGTGGTCATGGCCGATCCGGATCGAATCGAACCGGCGCCAGCCAATATGAGCGGCATCCAGGGATCGTTTTTTACCGGCGTTTATAAAACCGAAAACAAACTTATCGGTATTCTTGACATTAAGGAGGTGCTCCGCATAGAATCGGAAAATCTGAGCCGGGGACTTGAACGGTAACTATGCCGTTGAGACCAAACTCATCACTCCTCCTCCCCTCCCCCAATTCATGTTTGGAAAAAGAATTAAAGTTTTAGTGGTCGACGACACCATCGTATACCGCAAGGCGGTCAGTGATATCCTGGCCGAAATGCCAGGGATCGAGGTGGTTGGCGTTGCCCATAACGGCAAAATTGCCGTTTCAAAAATTCAGACGCTCAAGCCCGATCTTCTCACTCTCGATGTCGAGATGCCAGAAATGAACGGTATAGAAGTGCTCCAATACCTGCAGCAGCATGCCCCGGAGGTCTCGGCCATCATGGTTTCCACCCTGACCAGTGAAGGCGGCGACATGACCATGCGGGCACTTGAGCTGGGTGCATACGATTTTATCCTCAAACCCAGCACAACCAACATCAACGAGAGCAAGCAGCAACTCCGCACCCTGTTGACCCCGTTAATCAGGGCTTTCCAAACTGGTCGAACCACTGTTGGTTCCATACAGGCCGGAGGACAGAGCAGAACAACCAATCGCAAGCCAGGCGCTATGGTGCGGTCACAGAGTGGTGGACCAATCGCAAAATCTGCCGAAACAAGGGCTGTGGCGCCAGTCATATCGCCCGGCCGGCGCCAAGGTAAATCAGAGATTATCACCATCGGCATTTCCACCGGCGGCCCTAACGCTTTAACCCGAATGATGCCCATGTTACCCGGCGACCTCGGGGTTCCGATTGTTATTGTCCAGCACATGCCACCGGTTTTCACCAAATCCCTCGCCAACAGTCTCAATGCAAAATGCGCCCTAACCGTGAAGGAGGCGCAGGATGGCGAGCCTCTCCAGGCAAATGTTGCATATATCGCTCCCGGTGGTAAACAGATGAAGCTGGTCGCATCGGCAGACGGTACCAATCGGCTGATCCGGATCACGAACGATCCTCCTGAAAACTCATGTAAGCCATCTGCCGATTATTTGTTTCGCTCGGTTGCGGATTACTATGTCGGACGGACCACGGCGGTCATCATGACCGGCATGGGTTCAGACGGCACCAAAGGATTGCAGGTTCTCAAACAAAAGGGGGCGTTGATTATTGGCCAAAACGAGGAGAGTTGCGTCGTGTACGGCATGCCGAAGGCACCGGCTGAACTCGGCCTTACTGATGTGGTGGCACCGCTGGATAAGATCGCCGCTGAAATTGTTAAATCAGTGAAATGACGGATTCCTGCAGACGACGGCCCCCATGCTGAAAATATCTTCTGATGAGATCAAGCTGATCACTAAATATATTTACGAAATTTCAGGAATATCTTTAGATGAAAGCAAAAAATACCTCTTGGAGACTCGGTTGAACGCCATTGCCGAGGAACAGGGGTGCAACAGCTATCAGGATTTTCTAAAAAAAGCCAAAGCTGATGTATCCAAGTCGATCGAGCGGAAGATCATTGACGCCATCTCCACCAATGAAACACTCTTTTTCCGTGACACCGGCCCGTTTCAACTGCTGCAACACAAAATTTTCCCCGAACTTATTGACGCACGTTCTTCGAAAACGCCATCGCTGAAAACCAATCTGAAAATATGGAGCGCCGCCAGTTCAACCGGTCAGGAGTTGTATTCGGTGGCGATTGTGCTCCAGGAACTACTGGGAGATATGTCGAGGTATTCCATCAAATTGCTGGGCACGGATATTTCCGACGCTGCTGTTTCCCAGGCCAGCAGCGGTAAGTTCAATAAATTTGAAATTGAGCGGGGACTTGCCCGGGATAAACTGACCAAATACTTTACCATGACCGGTCAGACCTGGAAAATTAACGATCATATCAGGGCCATGGCTAATTTTCGCAAGTTCAACCTGATGATGCCGTTTACCGGCCTAGGCAAGTTTGACATTATATTGTGCCGGAACGTCGCCATCTATTTCACCCTGGAAGACAGAAAAAAACTGTTCAACAAGATTGCCGATGTCCTTGAGCCTGACGGTTACCTGATAATCGGATCCACCGAATCACTCACCGGAATCTGCCCCCGATTCATACCCAAGCGGCATCTTCGTTCTATTTTCTATCAGTTGAAATGAGCACCCGGACCGAGAGCTCACAAAGGATCAATGGTGTACACCTATGAACACAATGACGATTCTCGTTGCCGATGACGATCCGGTAATCCGGAAACTTTTTGAAAAACGGCTTAGCAACGAAGGATACGAGGTGACGGTAGCTTCGGACGGCTTAGAGGCTGCGAGCCTGCTTGAGAGCACGACCTTTGATGTCGTTATCACCGATTTGGTTATGCCCGGCGATATTGGTGGCATTGACCTGTTGAGAATAGCCAAGGACAAGAGTGTTGACATACAAGTTATTGTTATAACTGCGCATTCTTCTATAAATACTGCGGTTGACGCCATGAAAAAGGGCGCGGTCGATTATCTCGAAAAGCCCGTTAATTTTGATGAGCTCTTTCTCCGGCTGGAAAAAATCGCCGAAGTCAAAGCCCTGCTGAAAAATGCGGGAGACCTCCGTGAAGCGATGGATGTTACTGAAAGTTCAGCCGCTCGGACTATCCAGGATCTGGAGATTATCAACAGCAAACAGCAGATGCTCCTTGACAGGCTGGAAACAGTCCTCGGTGATTCCAGGCAGGACGAATACAGTCGCATAGAGCAGGCGTTACTTCTTCTGGAAGATAGGTAGCACAGCGCATGGAGCAGCCCCTGAACAAGGAAGAGCCCTCTGCCTTTTCCCGTCTAGAACAGATTGTCGCCACCCTTCGCGGCGAAAATGGATGCCCCTGGGATATCAAACAGACTCCGGCGTCCTTGAAAAAATATCTTCTGGAAGAATGCCAGGAATTGGCCGAGGCGATCGATAATGGTGGCGAGCAGGAGATCTGCGAGGAAATCGGCGATGTTTTTTTTATCCTCACCATGCTGGTCTCCATATGTACCGAACGCCAGCACTTCACTGCCGACGATGTCCTCGAGGGGATAATCGCCAAAATGATCCGCCGCCATCCTCATGTTTTTGGCGGCGTCACCCTCGAAGATGAGCATGCATTGCGGAAGCAATGGCAACGGATAAAAGCACAAGAAAAGCAATCATCCAAGCCCCCTCTCTCCTAACTAGATTATCCTCAGAATTACATATCAATATAGTATCATTGAATAAAGTATGAATTTTGGTTATGGTAAATGCACGAATATCAGCGAAGACCCCTCAAAAAGCGTGCACCTCATGATTCGATACCATAGCCAAAAACAGCTGCCCTTGGCCGGATTTTCCAGCCCATTTCGGACCGCGCTTGACCCTGAAAACCGATGGGTGAAGCTGGCCGACCTCATCCCCTGGGATGATCTGGCGCGCGCGTATTACAAGAGTTTGCTGTCTCCGAGCCA
>Ga0209639_1000221_pt1 | contig 90208 bp, 80 predicted proteins | sample EPASupsiteHSE605_FD_187268 | JGI IMG/M metagenome (GOLD analysis project Ga0209639, IMG submission 187268) | Bioremediated contaminated groundwater from EPA Superfund site, New Mexico - Sample HSE6-05 (SPAdes) (version 2) | ecosystem: Environmental > Aquatic > Deep subsurface > Groundwater >...
CTTGTTGGCAAATTAAATGTATAGCTGCCCTGCTTAATTGCCATACTACTTATCCTCCTTTAATACAGCTTGAATATCCACACTATTAGCCCATACAAAACTGCTGTGCTACATCCATAAACTATTACAGGACCTGCTATTTTAAACATATTTGCACCTGTTCCCATAACTCTGCCCTCACTTTGGAATTCCATCGCAGGAGAAACCACAGAGTTTGCAAAACCTGTTATAGGCACTATCGTTCCTGCTCCTGCATAACGTGCAATTTTATCAAATACTCCTGTGGCCGTCAAAATTGCGGTTAGTGCAATCAAAGTTACCGCTACACCTGCCTTGACTTCATCCTGTGTCCAATCCCGAGATGTATAATATGTGCGCAACGCTTCTCCAATTGTACAAATTAAACCTCCAATGAAAAATGCATTTAAACAGTTTTTTATTTTGGGCGATGGCGGTGATGCCTTTTTTGCCATATCGTCATATTCTTTATTTGTAATCGACATTTTTTCACCCCCCTTTTAGATATGTTTATTTTAGCCATTTTACAATTTCTTTATTCACTTAAAATATTCACATTTTATTTATTGACTTTATGGCTCATAATGTTATCATTAAGTTTATGGAAAGCGGTGAGTAATTTGAGCCTTGTTAAGCTTGAAGAAATTTTCAAGATATATAATCCAGGAGAGAATGAAGTAAGGGCACTTGATAATATTTCTCTTGAAATTGATAACGGCGAATTTGTCGCAATTGTTGGTCAGTCTGGTTCTGGCAAATCTACTATGATGAATATTATTGGTTTGCTTGATAATCCAACAAGTGGTAACTATATATTAAACAACAATGATGTATCATTTCTTGATGATAATACTCTCTCAGATATACGCAACCGTGAAATCGGATTTATATTTCAGGGATTTAATCTTATTCCAAGCCTTACAGCTTGTGGGAATGTTGAACTTCCACTGATTTATCGTGGTATTCGCAAGGAAGAACGTCACAAGCTCGCAGTTGACGCTTTAGCCCGTGTCGGACTTGAAAATCGTATTAATCATCTGCCTTATCAACTTTCTGGCGGTCAGCAACAACGTGTTGCCATTGCCCGTGCTTTGGCTGCTCGTCCACCTGTTATTCTTGCAGATGAACCAACAGGCAACCTTGACTCTGCATCAGGAAAAGATGTAATGCACATGCTATATGAGCTTAATGAGGAGGGCAAAACAATCATACTTATCACCCATGATGATGAAATTGCCAAAACCGCTAAACGAATTATAAGAGTTCAGGATGGCAAAATAATAAAAGACTCTACAAAAGACTACTAAAGATTACTATTTTTTTGTTGTAATAGTAATTATAATATATTATAATTAAATGGATACATAGTCTTGGAGGCGTTAAGTTATGAAAACTAAAGGATTGGTAGTTCCAATTATTATCACAGTGATTATTTCTTTGATTTTGGTGTTTTATGCTTGTATTTATATTTTTGCACCAATTCCAACTGCACTAAAAGTAATCATTTCTGTTGTTTTACTGTTTTTGCTTGGCATTGCCATCTATGTACTTGTTGAAAGAATTAAAGAAATTAGGAGTGGTGAGTACGATGATATTAGTAAATACTGATTACATTTCAGGCAAAGAACTTGAGACCTTGACTATTGTTAAGGGAAGCACAATTCAAACCAAGAATGCTATTCGTGACATTTCGCAGAGCTTTAAAACACTTGTTGGCGGCGAACTTGTTGCTTATAACAAGATGATGAACGAAGCAAGGGCACTTGCAACAAAGCGTATGGTTGAAGAGGCTGAAGAACTTGGTGCTGACGCTGTTGTAAACATCCGCTATGCTTCTTCTGCAGTTATGCAGGGAGCAGCTGAAGTTATTGCCTATGGCACCGCTGTTAAATTTAAATAAACACAAAACAAAAGCCCAAGTACATAATGTACTTGGGTTTTATTTTTAATTAAAGTATGCTAAAAAAGAGCAATACAAGGAAATAGTAAAATACCGAGTACATAAAGTACTCGGTATTTTTATTTCTTTAATTATTATGCTGTTTTAGATGCTTTGCGTTGAATTAATTTGACGATTTCTACTATTGGAATTACACTTACAGCAAGAGCCATTGCAACAAAATACTCTGTAAGGCTTATGTGTTCAAAACCGAACGCATCTGAAATACCAGGGATATAAAGAACTGCTGTTGTAAGAACAAGGCTTACTATCATTGCCGCCCAAAGATAAACGTTTTTACTCTTAAGTGAGAAAACGCTACCACGCTGGCTACGCATGTTAAAGCTGTGGAAAATTTCTGCCATGCTCATTGTAAGAAATGCCATTGTCATTCCGTCAGCACTAGTTGCAATCTCCCAAACGCCACTTTCCATAAAATGCCCAACAAAATATGCAACAAGTGTAACAACAGTTACCATAATTCCTTGATATGCAATATCAACACCTACGCCGCCTGCAAATATGCCATCTCTTGCTTTGCGTGGATTTCTACGCATTAAGTCAGGTTCGCCTTTTTCCATTCCCAATGCAAGTGCTGGAAAACAGTCTGTAATAAGGTTTATCCACAAAAGATGAACAGGCTTAAACAATACAAATCCAAACAATGTAGCTATAAATATACCCATTACTTCACTCATATTGGAAGCAAGCAAGAATTGAATTGATTTACGAATATTGTCATAAATGCGTCGACCTTCCTCAACCGCATTTACTATTGTTGCAAAGTTGTCGTCTGCCAAAACCATATCAGCAACATTCTTTGTAACATCTGTTCCAGTTATGCCCATTCCAACGCCGATATCAGCATTCTTTATACTTGGTGCATCATTTACTCCGTCACCTGTCATTGCGGTAACATAGCCTTTTTTACGCCATGTATTTACTATGCGAACCTTGTGTTCTGGCTGAACTCTTGCATAAACGCCAAATTTTTCAATGCTCTTTGTAAAGGTTGCATCGTCAATCTCGTTTAATTGTGCCCCTGTGATTGCCTCTGAAGCATCCTTGATAATACCAAGCTGTGTAGCAATAGCAACAGCTGTATCACGATGGTCACCCGTAATCATAATTGGTCTTATTCCTGCTTCTTTACACTCTGCAATAGCATTAAGAACCTCTGGACGAATAGGATCAATCATTCCAACAAGTCCAATAAAGATTAAATCTTTTTCAAGTGCTTCTGGTGTAAAATCAGTCGGAGCTTTTTCATATTCCTTGTAAGCGGCACTAAGAACACGAAGTGCTTTATCTGCAAGGCGTTTATTCTCTGATATTATTCCTGCACGAGTTGTATCTGTTAGTGGCAAAATCTTGCCATCTTTAATATAGTAAGTACACTTTTTAAGAATCTCGTCTGGAGCTCCTTTTGTGTACTGAACACATGCTCCATGCTTATTGTGTTTATCAAGGCAATGAACTGTACTCATCATTTTACGAGAGCTGTCAAAAGGTGCTTCTCCCACACGAGGAGTTTGATCCATTAAATCTTTTTTGTTCATGCCGAGCTTATATGCATAGTTAACTAGAGCACACTCAGTAGGCTCACCCTCTGCCTCGTTCTTATCACCGAGGTTTGCATCATTACAAAGTGCCATTGCTCTTGCAAGCAATGTTTCGTCACCATTATGTTCGACAACTGTCATTTTATTTTGTGTGAGTGTTCCAGTTTTGTCTGAACAAATTATCTGTGCACAGCCCAAAGTTTCTACCGCTGTTAGGCGACGGATAACAGCATTTCGTTTTGACATATTTGTTACGCCAATACTAAGAACAACTGTAACAACCGTTGCAAGTCCTTCTGGAATTGCGGCAACTGCAAGACTTACTGCAATCATAAACGTTGAAAGGACTACAGGAAGTTCAACACTGCCTGCCTTTATCAAGCTAAATGAGAAGATAAATACACAAATTGCAAGAACAAGCCAGCTTAAAACTTTACCAAGCTGAGCAAGCTTTATTTGCAGTGGAGTTTGACCCTCTTCTGTGTTTGAAAGAGCATTAGCAATCTTGCCCATCTCTGTGTCCATACCTGTACCACAAATAATGGCACGACCACGACCATAAACAACGGTGCTACCCATATAGACCATATTTTTACGGTCTCCAAGTGGAACATCGACTTTATCACCAACTCCAAGATTTTCAATAATCTTGTTTACTGGAACGCTTTCACCTGTAAGTGCTGCTTCTTCGATTTTCAAGCTTGCACTTTCAAGAATTCTACCGTCTGCCGGAATTGCATCTCCCGCTTCAAGTACAATTACATCGCCAGGAACAAGTTCAGTAGAACGAAGAGTAACCTGCTTACCGTCACGCATTACCTTGCAGGTAGCGGCTGTCATTTGTTGCAGTGCTTCTATTGCTTTTTCTGCTTTACTTTCCTGATACACGCCTAAAACGGCGTTAATAAGAACAACAATCATAATAATGATTACATCTGCAAAGCTTTCACCGCTATAATAAGCAGTGATACCGCTGATAATTGCAGCAACAATCAATATGATTGTCATCGGTTCTTTTAGCTGTTGAAGAAATCGCTGTATCAGAGTTATTTTTTTGCCCTCTGCCAGCTTGTTTTCCCCGTACTTTTCCGCACGCTTTTTAGCCTCCTCGGTTGTTATACCGTCAAAGCTACTAGAAAGCTCTTGCATCACGGAATTCGAATCTTGGCTGTAAAATTTCAAAATTACAACATCCTTTCATTTGGTACACATATAAATATTTATAAAATAAAAAACCCATGTGCAGTTTTAAATACTACACATGAGTCTGGTTATTTCATTTAAGCCAGACCGCAAAAAGCGACCAAGATGTTGACTTAAAACATACTTTCGTATGCAAACTACTCCCTCATGGAATATTTGTATTATACACTATATTATAAATTTTGACAATTATAAAAAAATGAATAATTTGTAAATTAGATATTAATAAGTTCTTAACAGTATGGTTTTATCATCAATATACACTAAGCGTATAATATATATTTTCTAAATAATATAATCTTATTAATTTATATTAATTTACTAAAATATTATTACCAATTAAGCAAAAGTAAATTATTATAAATTGCACGCCCTACCAAAAATTCGGCAGAAAAATAATATGCACATTTTGTATTTTGATGCTTTTACTGTCTGTGATTCCAGTTATCTGCAATGTTTGCCTAACAGATTTTGAAATAGCATTATAAAGTTGATTGCTATTTAGTTGCTCAATATTTTTGTTATACTCAATTTTTGACTGCTCTAAAATATTCACTTTAAACTATTCTTTCAAACTCTTTTATAAACTTTCATATATTTGTTTATCTTTTTTGCAAGTTCATCATTTATACTTTCCTTTGATGCACGCCATTTCCAGTTCATTCCAACTGTTGACGGAATGTTCATCCTAGAGCCACTACCGAGTCCAAGCAAGTCTTGCATTGTTACTATTACCGTGTTTGAAACACAGCCCCAAGCAACTTTCATCATTCCCCAGTTATACCCCTCACGCTCACTAAGACGCAAATATTCCATTGCATATGACACATCTTGTTTGTTCGCATTATTCATCCAGCCTATTATTGTGTCGTTATCATGTGTACCTGTATAAACTATTGCGTGTTTTGGATAATTATGAGGTAAATAATCACTGTCTTCTCTGGAGTCAAACGCAAATTGCAGAACCTTCATTCCAGAGAATCCTGTATACTCAAGCAATTGACGAACAGAAGGTGTTAAAAAGCCTAAATCCTCTGCAATAATATCAAGCGTGCCAAGTTCTTTTTGCACACAGTCAAAAAAATCTATTCCAGGGCCTTTTTTCCACACTCCTGTTATAGCTGTTTTTGCTATAGCATCAATTGAGTAGTATGAATCAAAGCCTCTGAAATGGTCTATTCGTGTTACATCATAAATTTTGGTAACATGATTTAGTCTTCTTATCCACCAAGCATAATTATCCTGTTTCATTCTGTCCCAATCATAAAGAGGATTACCCCAAAGCTGACCAGATTTTGAAAATGCATCAGGCGGACAGCCTGCAACATGTGTCGGCTCATAATCAGAGTTTAACACAAAGAGTTCAGGATTTGCCCAAATATCAACGCTGTCACTTGCCACATAAATTGGCAGGTCACCAATGATTTTTATATGGTTATGGTTTGCATATTCTTTAAGCTTGTACCACTGTGAATAAAAGAAGTATTGAACGACCTTGTAGAACATAACATTGTCCTTATTTTTACTTTCGTATTCTTCAAGTGCTCCATTACACCTAAACTTTAATTTTCTTTCCCAATTGTCCCATGTCATGTCTGTTTCATTTTTTATTGCCATAAACAAAGCATAGTCACTTAACCAATATTCTTGATTTTTGCAAAACTCCTCAAAATCGACTGGAACCGAATCCATAAATCGATTATATGCTTTTCTAAGCACTTCAAATCGATTATTATACATCAGTTTGTAATCTACCGATGTATCATAGTTGCTCCATTTTATATTCTCACATTCACTTTTTTCAAGCAATCCATCTTCTATTAACATATCCAAGTCTATAAAATAAGGGTTCCCCGCAAAACTTGAAAATGTTTGATAAGGTGAATCGCCAAAGCTTGTGGGACAAATAGGTAACATCTGCCAATATGTTTGCCCCGCCTTTACTAAAAAATCTACGAAGCTATATGCCTCTTTCCCCAAAGTCCCTATACCATAATTTGATGGCAAAGACGATATATGCATTAAAATTCCGCCCGTTCTCATTTGTAACAACCCCTTTAGTCATATATAACCTTTTGTGTGTCTTTATCAAACACATGAATCTTCTCAACATTTATAGCAAGCTCTACTTTTATATTTGCCGTTACTCAAGAGAAAATAACGCACTTTTACTATCACTGTTTTATTCTTTACCCTACTGTAAATGTAAATCTCCGAATATAAATTCGCTGAGCATAAAAACATATAGTCCCGCTCTAAACCTAATTGTAAACCAAAATAATTTCAACTAGATTATTAAGATTAACTGAACAACTGTATATGTCATAGTATACATCACCATTTTAAAAGGTACAATAATACTTAACACAAAAATCATGTAAATTATCTTTGTAGTTTATTTTTACTCTTATTACATATAAAGCAGTCATTGAGCAAAACACAGAAATAACAACAACTGATGCAATTGTTATAAAAAGTGATAGTCCATATTTGATTCCTCAGCGTATAACGGTTTTGTGTTAAGTTAATTTTACACCAAAAATCTATTTGGGATATTTTTATCTGTCGCACTTCTCTTTAAAATGTATTCTTTTCTATAATTTATAAGACAAATATCATATTAGAAACTTGAAAATCCCAATCACTCATCATGATTAATATTCTTAAATTAATATTTTTAATACAAAAAAAATTATTCCATTGATTTCATTTAAAAATAAGACTCAAGAAAAACCGAAGGTTGCCCTCCGGTTCTTACTTTATTTTTTATTTTTATCAAAGCTCGGATTAAATGCATAAAAGTTTTTAGAATTAAGTTTGTCTGTTGCAAGCCTCAGTCCCTCGCCAAAGCGTTGGTAATGCACCACTTCACGCTCTCTAAGGAATTTAATTGGATCTCTAACATCAGGGTCATCTACAAGCCTTAATATATTATCATAGGTTACTCTCGCCTTTTGCTCTGCCGCCAAGTTCTCATGCAGGTCGGCTAATACATCGCCCTTTGACTGAAGATATGTCGCTGTAAACGCTGGACCACTTGCCGCAACAGGATAAACAGCTGTAGTATGATCTACAAAGTAGTTTTCATATCCACTTTTCTTAATATCATCTATACTCAAATTTCTAGTTAGCTGATATACTATTGCACCAACCATTTCAAGATGCGCAAGCTCCTCAGTACCCTGTGAGGATTCAAAATGCTTAAAAATATACTCCCTTTTATCTGCGGGGGCTTTTTCCCAGTCTGCTTTCAGCTTTTTTGAATTTATTGCAATATAGCTTAATTTATCAGGTAACATTTTAAGATATACATCCAATTCATTTTTTTCTTTGACTACTATTTTATCAATAATATTGCGGTAAAACGTTTCGTCCCATATATCTCCGCAGGACAAGTCACGGATTGTATCGGTAATTTCATTTAGAAGTTTATCCTGTTCATTTAACAGTTCTTGATTTTGTTTTAAGACTTTATACTCTTTTTCAAGATTTGAAAGTTCCGTTTCATATTTTGCGGTCAACTCAAGCAAATCCGCTTTGCTTATTTCTTTGTTAAGATACATCTCAATTAATGACTGCTTTTTTTGAGTAGCCATATTAATCTTATTATGTAATTGTGCAAGGCTGTTGTCATCTGCATTTGAGCTTATAGCTTTTTTTACTGCACTGCATAGACTTTCAATTATTTCTTCTTTATTTATCATCAAATTTTTTACGACCTGCTGCATAATTAATTTAAGGTCATATTCATTAATTGAGTTATTATTACAGCCAATCTCATTGCCTGCACTGTCAATATGTTCGTTTCCGTTCTTGGTCGCCTCAAAGCATCGCCACGCTTTATATACGCTTGAATTTTGACTTTTTTTCGTTCGGGATACATAAGTACTCCCACAAATTCCGCACTTAATTTTACCCGAGAAACAGTAGCGATTAGAGTACTTTGCTTTTTGTTCAATTTTAGAAGAACGCCTTGCGAGTTCTTGCTGAGCTTTATCAAACAGTTCTCTGCTGATAATAGGCTCATGGTGGTTGCGTATTATTACAAATTCCTCTTCTCCCCTGTTATATTTTTTTTCGTGATTTAAATAGTTTGGAGTGTATGTTTTCTTCTGTATCAAGTCTCCACAGTATTTTTCATTTCTCAGCACACGCAAAATTACGGTATTTGACCATTGCTTCATATAAGTTGATGTTTTTATTCCTTCTTCTCTAAGTTCACGAGCAATGACATGAGTGCCTTTTCCCTCATTTATATACTTATGAAAAATAAGTCGGACAATCTCTGCACCTTCTTCGTTTACAATCAGTTTACCGTCTTGCACATCGAAACCGAGCATATCACGACCGAATACAACACCTTGCTCCATTCGGCGTTTTTGTCCCCATTTTACGCGCTCTGAAGTCTTACGGCTTTCTTCCTGTGCTATTGAGGACATAATGGTAAGTCTAAGCTCTGCATCAGAATCAAGTGTATTAATATTATCATTCATAAAAATTACACCTATACCTAGCTCTTTAAGCTTTCTGGTGTAATAAATACTGTCCAGCGTATTCCTGGCAAATCGGCTTATTTCCTTTGTGATTATCAAATCAAATTTTTTATTCTGTGCATCAGCAATCATACGGTTGAACGAATGCCGTTTTTTAGTAGATGTTCCCGTAATACCTTCGTCAACATAAACTTCTATCAAATCCCACATTGAATTGCGTTCAATATAATCGGCAAAATATTTCTTTTGGCTTGCAAGAGAGTTCGTCTGATCTTCATTGTCCGTTGACACCCTGCAATAAGCAGCTACCCGTTGCATTAACCTTCACCCCCTGAAAATCTTTTCTTTAACAAAACATTATATCCAACCGTTCCTACAAGTCCAAAATTTTATTTTTTTAGGCACTACCGCATAATTTCAAATATTCTGATGCGTAAGCAGATTTTTCATCAGATAAAGCAAAGACCGGAACGAATACTGAATGTATTGGTGAGGATTTTTGTGAAGAATGGCGGAAAATATGCAAGCAACAGGATGTTTAAGGCTTTAACCGTAAATTGTGCGGTATTGCCTTTAGTTCGTCCATACAAAAATCAAACTGCCACTTTGTAAGTTTCCCTCTTTCAAAAAGAGATAGCAAAATGGCAGTTTGAATATTCTCTGTAAAATCCTTATTTTTATTTAAATCCACCCTTTTGGTGTTTTCTAATTCTATCAAATAAATTTGCCTGTTTTTCAACGCCTCCACCCCCATGTTAAATGCTATTATAAAAGCTATTAAAAAATGACGGTATTTTCTATATATTCTTAATCACTTTTGCAGGCAATCAACAAACAAAGTTTGGTTAGAACTTTTCATGGGGATTTCACCCCTCCGAGGTTCTCTCAGAGTCGCCCAATGCAGTGACGCGTTAAGACTGGAAAGGTCAATAAAAACTAGACATAAAGTTAAAGCTTTTAATTGGTCATGGTATAATAAATTGGACACCAAGTTAAGAACAACTGAAAAGGTGGTACAGTTTATGAAAAAGCCGTAGTTTAAAATGGTAGCAGTTAAAATGGCTCAATCTGTGGATAAGTCTGTCCTTGAAGTAACCAAATAGCTAGATATTAGTGGGCTCAGTCTGCTCCGTTGAATTAATGAATACCGAGGAAGTGCGTTTCCATGTCATGGAAATGCACTTTTAAATTTTACTCTTTAGTACAAATAACCACCGGCTCAGCAGGTGTAAATAAAAATCTTCAGATACAAGAAAAACCTCCTTTTGATATAATGATGAAGGTTCGCCAACCGCATCAAATCAAGGAGGTTTTTTAAAATGAAAGATATACAAAGTTTATCACAATCAAAATAGAATTGCAAATATCACATAGTGTTTGAACCAAGTATCGCAGAAAAGAAATATATGGAAAGCTCCGAGCAGACATAGGAGAAATACTAATAAAATTATGCGAACAAAAGGGAGTGGAAGTAATAGAAGTAGAGGCTTGCCCACACCACATACACATATTTGTTAGTATACCACCAGGTATGGGTTTTACCCAGTTTATGTGCTATTTAAAAAGTAAAAACTTACTCATGATATCTGACAGACACGGAAATCTAAAATATAATTACGAAAACAGACATTTTTGGTGTAGAGGATATTATGTTGATACAGTAGGGAGAAATAAAAAAAGCAATAGAAGAGTACATAAATAATCAACTGCAAGAGGACATAGCAAGTGACTAGATAAGTTTGAGAGAATACTGGACTATCGTCAATAAGTTGGACACAAAAGTGCGAAAATCAGCCTGATAAAATTAAGCTTTCATACTCCACAGGAGATAAAAAGTTAATAGCAGAATGAATACGATTTCTGTTATAAAAGCCTTCAATATAGTCAAACAGATTTAGCTTAGCATCGTTAAAGTCAATATAGTGCCTTAAATATACCTCTTCTTTTTTTAAAGAAGCGTGAAAAGATTCCATAGGGGCATTGTCAAAGGGACATCCCTTTTTGCTGAAAGATAGTATCATGCCTAAAGTTTCAGCGGTTTTGATATACTCACTTGAAGTATATTGGGAACCTCTGTCACTGTGGAGTATGACATTTCTGGGATATCCTTGATTAAAACAGGCTTTTTTAAGTGCCGAAATAACTAGCTGTTTATCCATTTTTCTTGAATAGCTGAAACCAACAATTTTTCGAGTGCAAACATCTAAAACACTTGCCAGATAAGTCCAGACATGTTTGATTGTATGAATATAAGTAATATCAGAAAGTCATATTTTATTAGGGCTTTCCACAGAAAATTGTTGGTTTACAAGATTTTGAAAGAAGTCTTTGTCTTGAATTTTCTTCCTATAATGATTGAACTTTCGTATAACAACAGACCTTATATTTAATTGTTTCATTAGCCTGGAAACCCTGTTACAACTGATTTTAGGATAACCGCTTTTATGTAGTAAACGCATTATCTTAGTGCAACCATATCGTTTGTGGCTACGGATAAATATATCTAAAATCAAAGATTTTAGCTTCCTGTTTTCAATTTCATGAGATGATGGGTTGCGATTAAGATTGTTGTAATAGGTGCTTCTGGCCATCTTCAGCACCCGGCATAAAACCGTTATGCTATGTTGATTTGATAATCGGCTTATTACCTTAACTCGTTCTTTTAGTCCTTTGTGAAGATAGCCATCACTTTTTTTAGTATGATATTTTCTTCTTCCAATAAAGCAAGTCTTTTTTGAAGCTTTTTAATTTCAGCAACTGTCATAGTTTCTGATTCAGATACCTTTACCTCAGTATATTTCTTAATCCATTTATGCAATGTAGATGGGCTCATTCCATACTCTCTACAAATCTCGCTACTTGATTTTCCAGAGTTATACAGGCTCACTATACTTTGCTTAAATTCTTCGCTGTATTTTTGATTTTCTATTGTGCAGACACCTCTTTTTAATATTTTATTTCATTCGCACTTTGGTGTCCACTTTTTTAGTATATATCCAATACAAAGATCTGTTTACGGGTAGAAATAATATATAGGCAAAAAAAGGCAGCCACTTAAGTGGCTGCCCGTAAAAACAATGTGTTTGGTGAATCTTTCAATGTGCCTTAAGTCACCCACCAGCAATATGACTTTCTAGGGCTTGTGCAAACCACCAGTTGAACTGGTGGTTTTGATTCTACATATGAAATCAAGAAGCCCCCAAAAAAATAACGAGAACTGAGAATGGATAATCAGTTTCTAAAAAACTCCAAGTCTTCTTAAAGTAAAAGAATGTGTTAGATTTCAGTTTATAAAAGAAATACAGAAGAAATACCACATTAATAAGGCATGTAAAATTTAAAAATTTCATGCTCTGGGTTTTATGATTTTTTAAATAGTAAAAAATCATACGGCAAATCGAAAAGATAGTTTCAAAAGAGATGATTGCAGATATTTTTAATGGAAATGAAGTACGAGAGAATATCCTTTATTATCTATTTTCAGCGAAAGAGAAAAATAAATTTCAGGTTGATAACATACTTAAATTCCCACAAAACACGGTTTTCTCTATTTGGACGTGTTTATTGATGTATTCTCACGTAAAGTTATAGTTTGGGCGATGGATACCAAAACTCACGATAATCTGGTAATTTCTTCATTTATCATGCTATTGGTAGAGAACATCCAGAGAGCGGTTTAATTGTACATACAGATCGCGGATTGAAATATATATTACAACAATTTCAAGCTTTGCTTCTGATGTAGGGCTGCAAACAAAGTATAAGTCGAAAAGGTAATCAATATGAAAATGCTGTTATGTAATCATTTTACCGTACATTAAAAAGAGAGCTTGTTGAGGATGCCAATTATGACGATACTAAAAAAGATTAAATGTATATTTTTAAATATATTGAAATCTATTAAAATACCATACGTATTTATTCTTATTTAGGATGGAAAATTCCTGAAGAATTTGAAGCCATAAATTCTTATAAGCCTACTTTGTGTCTAGTTTTTCTTGACCTTTCCAATTATTAGTATATCATACTGTCTAACAATTGTAGTTCAGTTCACCATTGTGTGCTTCTTTGTTAGTTTTTATTTAATGTTTACCTGTATTTTATCCACCATATCCAAGCACTTTCCTGCTCTTAGAATGAGATTTTTCTTAAATCCCTAAAACATATTTGTTAAAGTCATCCGAGCATAATAATAGGGCAACCGATTATATTGCTATTAATATAGCTCCGATTAGAATTCCTATTACACCTACAATTTTTTTAATTCCTATTTTTTCCTTTAATATAAAATACGATAATATCATAGTCCATATATAAGTTATTGATGTAAGTGGTAAAACTGTTGAGTAATCCAAATACCTTAATATATAAACATTTAATAATGCAGAGAAGAAATATAATATTCCGCCAATATAAAAATTTATATTGCATAATAATTCTTTTGTGTTTTTAAATCCTGACGCTCTCTTTAAAAAAAATGCTGCAACAGAACCCAATATTGTCATTAGAATCAGTAAACCAAAACACAATGGTTTAATCGTCCCCACCACCGATCAAAATTACACTTACTGTAATTATTAGAATACCGATCAGTTTTATAGGAGTTATTTGTTCACCAAGTACCACTGCAGCTAAAAATATAGTTATAATATAACTCATACTAAGCATAGGTTGTAGAACGGATAGGCTACCGAATTTATATGCAATAATCATTACTATTGCACCCAGTCCATATAAACAAAAGCCAAATAATAAATATAACAAACTACCTTTAGTAAATAACTTCCACAACAATTGACCTAAACAAACACAAATTGAGGAAGTGAACATTAGAAGTATTCCTGTTTTATTTTTCTTGAACGATTCAATCATATTTTTTCCTACTTTGATATTTTTTCAATAGATTCAATAGTATATTTTTGTTTAACAAAGATTAAGTCTACAAGTATAGAAAGATATTTAATAATTATAGCAAGAATTGCAAAAACGCCAAAGAAAGATCCCGTTATTACAAGCATCATGGTTGTATAACCCGCTACTGGTTGTCCCAATGCATATATTATTATAGTATAAATTAAACCACCTAATGTTGCCATCATCATTAATGTGGTTAAAGATAAGGAAATTTTGTAAGCAATATTTGTAAACAAAATAAATGTATTAAAAGCAGTATCTTGTCTGCTTTTAATTTGTTTCTTCGTATGCGTAATTTTATTAATTACTTCCGGTTGATAATTAATAATATCAACTTTTAATCCACAGTTTGAATATAATGCCTTTCTATAAGGAATTGTTCTACTCATTGCATGAATGCGATTTATTGCACGACGAGATAGAATTCGAAAGGTATCTGTAGTTATTTTATATTGCGTACTTGAGCTTCTGTTATATAGTTTATAAAAAACACTTGACGTAAATAGCTTTCTTGAATTACTTGCAGCAACAATGTCGAAGCCCTTAAGAGAATGAAAATAGACATCCATTATAGTTTGTGTTGAATAATCCATATAATCATTATCAAATTCTAATATAAAATCACCAATCGCAAGATCTACGCCAGCATTCATAGATGCTTCTAATCCTTGATAAAAGCTCATATTAACAATGCTTAAAACACTATCACCAAGATTCTCAAATGTGTTTTTTATCTTATTAACACTGTCATCCTCAGAAGCATCATTAACACAAATAATTTCATATTTTTCAAAATTTTGTTTTAACACCTCATTAATATTTTTAATAAAATTAGATATAGTTAATTCACTGTTATGTACATAGATAACAGCTGACAAAAAGTTTTCTTCTTTATTTATTATCATTTTTTAGCACCTCATCTAAATCATATACTGTATTAATTTTACCTGATAAAACACTTATAAAAGTTGGATTTTCGCTAAATTGGCGTATTACAGTTGGACGAGAATCATCTATTTCCGATGCCATTAAAATAGGCTTCATCGAAAATAGTGAATCTACATATTCAAATTTGTAATTATCATTCATATATTTCTTTGCCAAATTCGACATATATGGCCATGCAGTTTCTGGTTTAGCCGGACAATCATTACAGTTTCCAAGAAACTCAGGAGAACAAAATCCTTCACAATTATTTTGACAAGCAAAAGTCGGTAAATTTTCATAACTTGTCATATGAGGTGTAAAAGTTACAGACGTTAAAGAATGAAGTCCTGTTTTACCAAATGGCATAATGGAAAAGAAGGGTCCATCCATTACTGTAATGCCTGTATTCTTTAATTCTTCATTAATTTTACAAAGAATGATTTCACACAATTCATACTTAATTTTAAATGGTTCATATTCCAGCATTGCATGTATTTGATTTACACTTGCATATGTGGTATTTAAAATAAAGTTAGTTTCAACAATTTCTCCACTATCTAATGTTACTCTAAATAATTTGTCCTTTTTATTAATACTTTTTATTCTTGTAGAAAAAATTAATTTTATATCAGGGTACTTTTTAATTTCCATTAAAAGATTTTCCTTTAAAATATGTGCATCATATGTATATTCTGTTGTTAAAAAAGCTCCATCACACATACTATCTTTAAAATATTTCGAGGGTAGCACACTATCACAACGAACATCAGCATCATTACAAAATTTACGAAACTGTGATGCATTGGTCCAACTAAAATTTGTACTTGTTGCATATATTTGGTCGAAAGAATCATGTATACAAAAACCAAAGTCTTTGGTAAATCTTTCAAAGTAACCCCGAGATTTAATTGCTGTCGAAATTGAACGCGGATAATGATAGCCCATATGTACACGAGCTTGATTTATATATGTAGCACGCATAAAAGGTTCTTTATCACATTCTATTACAAGAACTTTATCATTGTTGTTTTTGGCACAATATAGAGCTGAATAAAGACCATACAGCCCTGCGCCTATAATTATTTTATTATACATTCTCTCTTCCTTTCTCCATTGACAAATTTAATATTGTATATAAAAATACAAAACATGATACCAATTGTATTGGCTAAAAATATCTAAAATCCAGCCACCCTATAGTTAGAATTAATGATAATACATGTCCTAATATAGGGACAAAAGCACAACAATACTTTGCTTTTTTATTAAAAATTAAAGCAACACAAGATGTAATTCCTAAAAAAAAGAAAATTCCAGAACGCCAAAAAATATTTAAATATATATCTTTAGTGCTTTTCTGCCCAATAATATTAACAAATCTGAATAATATTGGTGCTTTTTCAATATGCTGTTTATATAAATTATTCCAATTCGCATCGTAAATATTTGGATCACCTACAAAGTTTATAATACTTTTTAAACCATAATTACCCTTTTACATTCCATTCACAATCAGTTCGGAACAATACTGACCTTGTGACAATAATAGGATTTTTTAAAAAAGTATCAATATATGCTGAAAAAAATCGGGTATCGTTGTATCTAAATCATATTTACTGATTGAATGGTATATATAAAATAATCCATTTTCAGGAGCCAAATCTTCAGATATTCCTCTCGCTTCAGGTACAATTCTCCATTTACTGAGGCAACAGCACGAATGTCTGTCAAAGGCCAATATATTTTCCACCTACTGGACCTGGTTGAACATTAATTATTCTGTAAACAGGAATTACTATAATTAAAATTGAAAAAACTGACGAGCAAAGAGTAACAAAGATTTTTTTATTAAATTTGCTTAAGAAGACAAACATCACTAAAACTATATAATAAGGAATTATGCCGTTTTGTCGTAATAAGCATACCAATATTAAGCAAATAAATAACTATATGTAATAAATTTTTGATTTCAAACAATTATCTTTTAAATAAATTATGCTATTAATATTGTTAATCATAAAATACTTGCTGTATATGGAATATCCTTCCATAATGTTACTAGTTGAATAGCATTTTGGTGTGAAATGAAAAATATTAAAGTTATAATTAAGCATATCCAACTTATAATCCCATTTTATATAGTAATATATATCCTTAGCAATTACAAATGCGAAGAAAGCACATTGAATAAGAGCCACAAAAGTAGGAGAATCACAAATATTTAACAATAACTTAATAATTAAAGTATGTAAAGGAGTATACAATTTTATATTGGATAAATACCTTTTGCTTGCAAGAATTAATTTACAGAATCCCTGAAAAAATAGCTGGTTTATATACTATAACATAAATGACTCCAACTACCATAACTATTAAAAAAGAACTCACGAAAATAATCCAATTTATTTTTTGATTATATGTATTTTTCTTAATGTTTTCTGAAATTTTAAAAAGATTGCATGTAAATTAAATTATAATTGGCGTTTTCCAAATGACAGCAATAAAAAATTTTACAATAATTTTATTGTCAATGGAGAATTTAACAAATATTAAATAAATAATTACCGAAAAGATCAAAAGCACTATACAAACAAAGAATAACTAGTAAAACTGAATTAACTTTTTTTTAAAAATTTCTCTTTAATGAAAATAAAATTTTAAAAAATAATCGTCCTGCTAAAACCGTAAATGAATATATAATAACTTTTTCTAAAAAGGAAAATGTAAATTAATAAATTCTATTACAAGATAACATAAAAATAAATCAAATACTATAATAATTGTAGTGTTTTTTTAAAAAAAGATTATTAATAATATTTTTTAATTTTTTTGATTCTACTGTTTTACCCATTATACATTCCTCTTATATTTTGAAATAAGATCTTTAAAAGTTCACTGTTACCTTTTAGTGGACTTATTTTTGTTGGAGTTTTTTCGTTTTTAGGATAAGTTCTTGTAACAGGTATTTCACAAGCTTTTAATCCTAATTGACTAGCACGAACAGATAAATAAGCAAGTAATTCATATGTCATAAATATATCACGAAACGGCTGAACTCTAGGATGCATTAGATATCTTTTTGAGTGTGCTCTGTATGCGTTTGTTGTATCAGTAAACCATCGTTTTGCTGTTAATGATATTATTGGGGCATGAATGAACCGTACAGCAACCCAACGTACAAAAGGCGTATTAATAGCTTTCCCGCCGTTTATAAATCGTGAGCCTTGGACAAAGTCATAACCCTCGTCCAACTTTTCAACAAATTTAGGAATATCCTCAATACTATCCTTATTATTTCCGTCTATTGTAATAAAACCATCATAACCACGTTGTAATGACCACCAAAGTCCCATCCGAAGCTGAGCTCCCTGTTTTCCAATATCACGTTTAGTTAATAGAGTATTTACGCCTAATTTTTTTAGTTGCTTTATTTCAGTGCATCCATCAGTTGAGCCGCCGTCACAAATTATTATATCGCATAGCTTATCAATACCATGTTGTTGAGCATTTTGCAATTCTTTTATTATGCGTTCATTTTCATTAATAATTGGAATAATAATACAATATTTTGTTTGCTTTGAGGCAATTTCATCACACTCGAATTTAGGTACTCCTTCAATATTTTCAAAAATCAATCTAAAACCTCCATTATATAAAGAATTTTATTTTTAACAAGTTCACAATCGTTTTTATTTCCCATCTCAATAGAAAAATATTTATTATATTGTAAATATTTTAATTCAGCATGCAAGGCTCTTTTTTCAATTGGTTCTAACATAGGTTCAGAAATATGAATATGATTGACTAACTCAATACTGTCTTTAACAGTACTAAAATCTTCATTATTATAAATGATTGTTCCTAAGTCGACATTTACTTTTATTGCTTTATTGTCAACAATACGACAAAATTCAAATGCTTCTTTAGTTGTATTTATAAAGTTAGTATTATAAATAACAGGATTTGGTTCAATTGCAATGATGGTATTATTTTGTTTTGCATAATCACCAACTTCTTTAAAGAAATCAATTGCATAACATAAACTTCCTTTTGATGGTATATTTCTATTCTTAGGGCATCCAAATACAAGGTTTTCACAGTTGATAACATTTGCAAAATCAATTGCTTTTTTTGTATAATCTATTAATTTTTCTCTATCTTTTTCTGAACCAAATATGCTTTCGCTAATTCCGTACCAAATGGATTGTATTGAAGAAATTGAAAGATTATACTTATCTTTTATGATTTTTGAATATTCACAAGCTTCTTTTAAATTGTCATATGGATTTTCAGGAAAAATACGAGTAGGTGCAATCTCAATTGCAGTTACTCCTTGTTTATTTAAAAACTGATATATTTCTTCATCTAATTCTTTCGACCAAGCTATATTTGAAATGGATAAATTCATGATTATTATCTCCTATTACTTAATTTACAACTTTAAATACTTCAGGATATACGAATTTTGAAATATCTCCATCCACATATATTTTAATATAATCATTTTCTTCCGCATAATTTAAAATATTAACTTTTGTATTTCCAACTGATAATGCCTTTGCATTATTTACTGCTATTCTGTTCTTTTTGGTATTCTCTATTAATATCTCTTTTGATTCTTTGTTAATCCCATTTTGATATATATTATTGTTAATATTACTTGCTACTGCGTAGCTAAATGGATATATATAAATGTTTTCGATAGTTGTATTACTTATCTCAAGTTTAGAATCATTTTCTGGGTATGATGAAATATTAATTTCACCATATCCATTTATTATAGTAATGGAAACATTATAACCTTCTGAAACATCTGGAATAAAATAATTAGAATGTATATTATTGCTAATTTCCATTCCCGTTTTATCTTCCACTAACACATATTTATTAATATCCAATGTTTTGTAAAATGATCTTGTAAAATTACTTTTATATTTTATTTTAACATCTACTATACCTGAAAAATTTTTAGGAGCATTCAAAGAAATTTTATATTCTCTTAAATTCTGTTGTTCTATATTTGCTTTTATTTCAACATTTTCTTTATTAGATGTAATAGATTTTTTCCAGAATATATTATATTTTGTTACAAAAACAGGTTCATAATTTGCATAAAGTTCTCTGTAGAAAAACCAGTTAGCATTTCTTACCCAATATTCCCACTCATAATGAGATTCGTTAATTGTTGTAACATATTTGAAATTACCTTTATTAAATGAATCTAAGTAATTTTCTCTTTGCTGATAGCCCATAGCATGTATTATATAATCTGATCCGGAAGGTTGAAATTGATTAGTTGAAGCTTCTATGGCTGATGAATATGTTGAAAAAATTTTAGCGTTACCAATTCTGTCTTTGGAATATAATATACTTGGACCTAATTCAGAAAAGTATCCTCCTAGTTCATCAATATATACTGCATTTTTCACCGTTGTTCTCTCTTTTGAAACTATTGAAGCACCCATATTAAAAACTATTATAATTAAAAATATTAGAGCAACTTTTTCTGCTATTTTATTATACAAAATCTTGTTATCTATTTTGGAAATTCTTTTTATAAAAAGAATAAAATATGAAATAATTGTAACAAGTAGGATTAAATATAACATTTCAACAGATTGTCCGCCTGACAAAAACTGATATGCATAAGATGATATGATGCTTGATAAAATAGAAAATGCAATAAGTGCATAGCGTACACAGTTTTTATCAATACTTTTAGTTTTAAAGAATTGATAAATATTATATATTACAATAAAGATTGATAATAGTATTAAAACATTAACATTTATATTTAAAAGAGACATATTATTTTTCCAAGAAATATCTATTCCATAATACCAACGCTGAAAATTTCCTATGCCAAGCGTCATTTCAAACCAAGATGTAATATGACCTCTTGTAATAATTAACAATCCAAGCAACAGAGAAGAGGCACTTATTACTATGTATAATAATATGGATTTAATTATTTCAACAATATTTTTATTATAAATTTTTATTAATGCCAATAAATAAATAAAAGATAAACTGATATATACAGATGTTCCCACATCATTACTCCAAAGTATAGCAAAACCTGCAATGGCTGCAATGAATGTTTTAAAAATAAGAATTTTTCGTTTTTTAGTTATATTTTTTGTTTTCTTTATTATTAATCTTAATAACAATAAGATAAAAAAAACTACAATTGGAATTATTGCTGAACGAATTATACGAGCAGAATTGCCAGGACTTTTTCCAAAGTCAAATGATTGAATAAAGTCTGACATTAAAATATTAAATATAAATTCAGGACGTATAATATTTATTAAAGTAAAAAAAACAGATACACATAATGCTTGTTTTTTATTATTTAATATTAAGTATGAAAAAATAACAATTGAAAATTCAAAAATTAAAAGTACTAACATATTAGTTATAAATAAACTGATTGTAAAGTTATTTCCAAATAGCAATTGAAAAAAACCGCATAGCATTAATTGCCCACAACCAAGATAACAAGCAAAGTCTTTAAATGGTATTTGACCATTCAAAAGTCTTCTTACAGTATTATAATTTTGAAAATCGCCATTAATTGCACAAAAATCAGATAAATATATCCTTTGTAGCCCATTAAAAACAGCCAATAAAATAAGAAGTAAAGTTATAATAATAAAAAATTTTCTATTATTATTTTTTTTTGCAATTATATCGTTCATTAATATTTTTCCTCTCAATTTACATGATAAAAATCTCTTTATACCTTTAGATTATCTTTTGAAATCTATGTTATATTAAAAGTAGATAAATTAAATATTATTTTTATTCTGGAGTATTATGCATTTCTAAAACTGATTTTTTTAGGATTAATCCTTTATTGAAAAAATTCAGAATCTGAGTAGTAATTATATATATGCAAATTTGAATATATCCGAAATACCATAAAACATAATTCAAATGAGTATGAATATAAGAATGAGATTTTCCCAATACATACCAAGAGATACTTGTAATAAATAAAATAAAATATAAAATTACTGTTTCATAATTCAAGTTTTTCTTATATGCATTCCATAAGAATAAGAAAATAGGTATGATTGCTAATATTGGGAATAAGGAACCATCTATACCTGAAATAACTTCTTTTGAGAAATGAAAATATTTGCACAAGACTTCATATATTGATGCATTTAATGAATCCCTATAAATCTCATCAAAACTATCAAGATTTCCACCAATTGTTCTCCTAAGTACGTCTTCCTTAAATATTTTGATAAGGCCTTCCACTATATTTCCTTCTCCGCGAAGTCTTGCATGAATTAATATTGCTGCAAAAAGTCCTGATAAAGCAGAGCAACCCAAAATAAAAATTCCTTTAAAAAGTTTAATTGCTTTAGTCTTGTTTTTACGAATTATTGCCATTATTAAATCTACGAGTAAAAATGCAATCAATCCTAACATAATAGTTGTCATGTATTCATATCCGCATAACGATTTTCCAAGGATACAGATGAATGATACCACATAACACCCTATCCTAATCTTTTTATTTTGCATGTGATTGGCATAAATTAACCCAATCAGCATTGGTAAGAACCATGTAAACTCAACCCAATAAAGATTTTTAGCAAAATTAATTATCCATGGGGATAACCAAAACGTTATATAAAATATTCCTGCCATTAAAATATTATATTTTTTATTTATTTCAATTACAATCAACATCAAAACTATTGCCAATGCAATACAACATAAAAAATTTAGGTTTAATATGCAATGTTCATATTCCATATGTTTCGCCATATGTCTAAATATTTTCCCTTGTAAACCAAACAGAGATTGATACCCTAAAAATTTTCCTACCGGATAGGCACTTCCATTTGATGCTAAAACTGAAACATTATATAAACTTCCATTTAGTGATTCACTCAATATATAACTACTGTCAAGTGTAATATATAAAAAGTTACTATCTGAAGTTATACTAGTAATTTTTTCTTTATTACCATTCTCAAATAATATAAAATTTCCAACAATAAACGCTTCCTGCGTATATACATTATTTGCTATAGCTATACCTATTTTTTCTTTTGCATAACCTTTTTCATAAATATCATTAGATAAATAAAAGTTATCTTCATTAAATAAATTTGAATAATTTAAAAAACTGCCCAATGTATTATAATAACGTCCAATTCCATATTGTGAAAGATTTACATTATTATGTTCTGCTACAATAGCACTTGTAACAAGTGTCTCACTGCCAATATCAAATTCATTAAAATTTGTGTTGTTATTGTCAAAACTATTATACATAAATGTCCATGCCAACAAGCTCATCAAACCTATCACTGATACAATTAAATAAAATATTTTTTTAATTTTTTCTTTTTTATTGAAACAAATATTTGATAAAATAACAGCTATAAGACATAGAATAAAAATACTAATAAACCATTTTTCATATTTTGTGAATGTTGATTCACTGTATGCATATGAAACATATAAGCCACCGCTAATTTTATTTCCTCCATAAGAACAATTTATATTCTCTGGAGCATCATTAAATCTTGATACTACCAATGCACTTGGTACATTATTACAATCCTTAGAACTCAATTCAAGTGTGTATTGCTTATTTGAATTAACCTTTAAATTACAATAAACTTTGTAATATTTCGAAGAAGAAATTTCAGCTATTTTTGCATGTTCATTAAAAATGGTTTTACCTTCATAATTTTTAATAGCAATTTCTATATATCCAGACGTGTTTTTGGGAATATTGTTTAAATATATTTCAACAGCTTTCAAATGATTTTCTTTTGGAATAAAGCTTTGAAATATTATTTTATCTTTAGAACATGCAAGCGTATCATATTCTGTCAATTTAACCTCATCACAAAAATACCCATGTACACATTTATCTGCAGGAACAGTATAGCCCCATATTACGATTAATAATGCAATACATGAAATTAATGTAATATTTTTCGTGGTTAAAAAATTATTTTTCATAACTATATTCCTCAATAAATCTTTTAATTTCATTTAAAAGATTTATTTTATTAATAATATATTTATCAGTACCGCCAAATAAATCAGCATGCTTTGTTGTATAATTATAATTAAACGGAATATTGCTTAATTCGTTTTCAAATGTTTCATTTGTTAGAAAAGAATAAAGTTCTGAAGCAAATATAGGCTCTGTTGCAGGATTTAATAAAGTTATTTTATGTTTTAATGCAATCTGTATATCATCCCATAACCTATTTAAAGGATAAAATTGAAATAAACTTCTGCTGTCAGTAAAATTTAATGCGCTAAACTCAATTTCTTTAAAGAGTTGTTTTAAATATATCTTTTGATTTTCATCTAAATTTTTGCATTTATAAAAGCCGTTATTTTGTAGATCATAAAAATTAAAAATTTCTGCATTCCTTTTACTTAGTTCATTTATCTTTTCTTCTTTTAACATAAATGGAATATAATTAATAAAATCATATATAAAATTTTTCTTTAAATTTTTACCGAATAGTCCGGGGAGCCGAATAATTAAAGCATTTGGATAATTTTTTCTAACCCATAATTCCAGTTTATATCGATTTAAGCCATAAGGAAGAAGACCTGCAGTATCTATTTTGCTGTCTTCATTAACATCAATAGGATTTTTATATACATCAATAGTAGATATTAAAGCTATTTGTTTAGGTGCAATTTTTTTAATACTCTCTTCAGCCATTAAAATAGTATTCATATCTTTTTGACAATCCTGATTTGCAAGATATTTTTCTGCCCGTAGTCCAGCATAAATTAAAAGGTCCGGTTTTAATCCGTATGATTCTTTGATATTTTTAGAGTTGTATGCTTTATCAATTTTTCCACTGGCATAAATATTACTTCCTACAAATCCTGTATGTCCTACTAATGCTATCATTTACTTACTCCCTTGTGATTTTCTTAATATTTATTATTCTTAATATTCTATAATGTTTAATTTAAAATCATAGATTTTCTAGAATTGAAATATACTAAAATAATTAGTAGCTTGTTAAATAAGTTTTATACGATGATCATATGGAACATTATTAACGCAATAAATTTAAAATTACTATGTTAATTAGGTATATACTTTTCCCCTATTTTACTGAATGGTATAATCCAAAATGTTCTATATATTATAGTAAGACTAATATTACAAGTAGTTATTAAAATTACATAAAAAACAAAATAAATTGGACAGTTCATATTAATTTAATTATAAATTTTTATAATCTAACAAATTTAGAATCTGATTTATTCTGCAAGTGTTAAGTTTAAAAAGGAGTCTAATAATTATTAATGTTTTATAATAGTCAAAATATCAGAATATAAACCATATAAAATAGCACTGATAGTAATTTTGTATTACACTAATATATTTAGTTTTTTAAAATTTTACATTAAATTTTATTATAACATATTTTGAATTTATTTCAATAAAATATATAATTAAGTTATGTATTTTATTTTTAATTATAAGTTTTAAAAGCATTAAATTAAACAATAAAAGCTGTTTAATTTATAGAAGATCTCAGACTGCAACAAGAGAACAGAAAATCACGAGGTTGATATAAGATAATATCTGTCCGTGCAAGTTAATTTTATCACACTCCCAAGGAGTAGATCCAAAATAGTAGGACTATTTTATATGATAAATTAGAATATTTAATTAATGGTTTTAGGTATATTTGATCTATCTTATTTATAGCATGTTAAAAAAAGGTGCTATAAATAGTTTTTTCTCAGTTTTACATCAGACAGCAACAGGACTGTTTAATGATTATTAACGGTTTTGAATTTCACAAGATTAGGTACACCTAAATTGAGCTATTTGAAAAACTGATTACATCTAATTCTATAGAACAACGGTAATAGGTAAAACTAGTGTACCAATGAAAAAAAGATATTTTTAGCATAGAAATGAACATATTAATACCTGTATGTATATATCATTTAACTTATAAAATGTTGAATAAACTGCAAAATGATGCAACTATAAAATCCCCAGCGAATTTGTAGATAAAGCTATCATTTTTTTGAATACTAGAATACAAATAATAATATCTTCCAAACATTATTTTTTCAAAATTGCAGGAAATATTTGATTCCTTTTAAGACAGAATGGCATCCATGGCTTTCAAAATGTCATTAGAAATATCTATGGCTAATAACATTACTGCTGCATATAATGAATTTTATATTGAAAGTTTAACAAGACTATGCGGCAAATAAGTTGAAGAGGTTAACAATTTCCATGGCTCAATATATTCGAAGTTTCAAAAAGAGTGATTTAATTTCCACGTATTATATATAAATGCATATACCTGAAAAAAATCCGAAAATCATACAAAAAAACTTGTAAAATATATTGCTAAGCGTACGGCGTTGAAATAATTGATGACACATGTAAGCTTCTAAATCCAACTAAAAATCAAGCAAAAACGATTAAACAAATGCAAAGAGGTTTTCTCGATTCAATCAACAATCTTTGAACATAGGACTATATTTAAAATTACTAAAAAGAAACTGCATCCAAATTTATAACAAGTGCAATCAATAAGAATATTGATAGAAAAAACTACGTAAAATATATTTTAAAAGAACGAGAGCTGAAAAACATGGAGAAATCAATGAGAGCTCAAGCATAAGTGTTTACAGAAAATACCTATTGAAGAATTAAAGTGGTATGCTACATTAATTGCTACCATTTTAAACTGTTTGTCGTATACGGCTCTTTTCATGAACTGTGCCACCTTTTGATTTGTTATTAACTTTGTGTACAGTTTATTATACCATGACAAATTAACGAATGAGTTTGGGTCTCTATTACTTTCTTTTTGGGTGCATTAGTTTTTTTCAATGAATTATTACAAAACCGTTTTATGATATTAATAGACAAGATAATATCTTATAATTAAAGTAATAGTTATACTCTTAAATTTGTGAGTATAACTATTACTTTAATTTTATTGTTTATAATTTTTCTATTTTATTTATATTTCTATTCAACTGTTTCATCCATCTTTTTTAACATCTCAATATATATCTTTTCAACTCTTTTTATAACATCTTTTACATCATATCCTGCTAATTTTATTTCATTATTTTTATCTTTACGCTCATAAAAATTTTCAATATTAATAATTTCTCTAACCCAAACCTCTGGAGAGTCCGTTAATGGAATAAACTTTATACGTTCAGTTATTTTTACTTCATTTGGAACATTATCAGATATTAAACAAGTTAAATCCGCTGCTTGTGCTTCTATAGCAACTATTCCAAGACCTTCAAATCGTGAAGGAAGAACAAATATATCAAAGGCTTGAATAACTTCATTAATTTTTGTTTCAGAATTCATTATTAAAATTTTATTATTTAATCCTAGATCATTTATTTTTAATTCGATTTCTTCTTTAGTTTCACCTTCACCAATCATAATCAAAAAATATTTATCGTTTTTTTTATTAAGTTCATTAAACATGTTAATTAATAATTCTTGATTTTTTTGATAACAAAATCTTCCAACATGTCCTATAACAATCTTATCTGAAATACCTAATTGCTCCCTATATTCTTTTCTTATACTTTCACTATAAACATATTTCGAAATGTCTATTCCATTATTTATAACCTTATATGGCTTATTTCCAAAGAGCCAGTCTCCTGCTTCTTTTGAACAAGATAAAAAAACATTTCCATAGTTCGTGATTGATTTCCTAGCATTATTTAAAATTATTGAGTATGCTTTGTCTTTTAAAACATTACCTTTATTAATTTGGTTTTCTGTATTATGTGAATGTGCAATTCGAACCTTTATCGCTGCTTTTTTTGCTTCTTTTAAAAAGAAACTGCCAGCAGCATCCATGTGTGAATGTACAATATGAAAATGATTATTTTTTAGTACTTTCTTTATTTCTTTTTTATTTTTTAAAAAGTTCTTCCCTCTTGGAGTCACATAAAATATTCTGCTTCCTTTTGACTTTAAGTAATTATGTGTTTCATTATGAAAATTTTCATTTTCATAACCATGGACTAAAAAATCGATGTGAAATTTTTCCTTATCGATATTATTATAATAATTTAGTACTACAGCTTCAGTTCCACCTTTATGGAATACGCCATTAAGGGCATAGAGAATATTAATCAAATTATTCACTCCGAGTAATTATTGGGGAAGTACACAATAAAAACATTATATCAATGATGAAAATATCTTCCAAATATACAGCTCGAAAAATTCATTTATATCTATAATAAATTTTATCATTGAGGCAATTTCTTTTTATTAAATAAATTGTTAAATTTATGACATGCATTGCTGAGTAACCCCTTCTCATAAGAGTCCATGGCAAAAAACCACATAGCAATAACAAATACAACCATATACAATAATATTTTTAAAATAAGATTTAAAATAAGATTTCCAAAAGGAATAATATTTATTAAAAACCCAATCCCCATACATGACAAACATGGAAGAGCTATTTTTCCGATTTCTTTCCAAAATCTTGGGATATCAATATGAATATTTTTAGAATAGTAGATATTCATAATGATAGCATTACCAATAAAGAAAGTAACACCTGTAACAGCCGCACACCCTATTGCTCCATATTTAATAGCTGCTGGTATTGATACTGCAATATTCACTATAGAAATAATTAAAAATACAACTGATCGAAATGCTACCTTATTCTCCGCTTGTAAGATTGTGACACCAATATTTTGTATTAAATCTATTGTAAAAGGAATTATAAGTAATAGTGTAATAATATACGCATCTGAAAAACCCCTACCAGATAATATTATTATAAACTGTTTTCCAAAAAGTGTAAATCCACTTAGTACACATGAAAGTATCAAAAACTGCAATCTACCAATTTTTATAAATAAATCAGATAATACTTTTGTAGAAGATTCTTGTGTAACAAGGCTTGTGACTCTAGGCAAAAATACACTAGTTATGATAGTAGAAATTGACATATAAGAACTAAATATTTGAAATGCTAGTCCATAAACAGCAACTGTAGCAGTATTTGTAACAATTCCTAGAATAATCTGATTTGATCTCCATAATAACTGATCCATAAGTGCAGTTAAAAATATAAAAAATGAAAATTTAATCATTTCGTTAAATAATGATTTTTCGAAATTATGCATTTTTACTTTCATATGGATTTTACTAAAACAGTAATAAATTTTCGCAATAACTAAAAATATATTAAAAGCTGTTTGAACAATTACAAATGCCAACGCTGATGGATATTCTATCATTACTACAACAACAACAAATGGTTGCATTACAATTTGTATTAAAGTGATTGATTTCAAAAAAATAAACTTCTCATTTGATGTGATAACCGCATCAAATATTTTTGAAGGTATAGTAATTGCTAAATTAATTAATAGTATTATAAAAATCCTTTTAGCGCTTATAATTTCTTTTGAAGTAAGGGAATCTGAAAAAATTGTATTCAATTTAAAATAAACAATCATACCAACTATTATCAATATAACAGTAATTACAGTATAAATAATAGTTGATAATGCTAAAATATTTTCCATATTTTTTTTATCATTAAGAGTTTTATATTGAGAATAATATTTGATTATTGTTGAAGAAAGTCCAAAATCCATTATTGATATATATGCTATTATTGAACCCATTAATTGATAAAGCCCATATTCATTTGTTCCCATAAAATTAAGTAATATAGGAATATATGCAAAGCTTATAAGTGCATTAAGTAGCATTATTATATAGGATAATACTATCCCAATTTTTCTTTGATCTGATTCCAATACCCAACATCCATTTCAATTTTTATTTTATAATAGCCTTTTTTATTTTTTTTAAAAGTACAGCAATATATATTTTAAATTTTGATATATTTAAATCATTTTCAATTTCCTTGTTAGTTAATCCTATATTTTTGGCAACTTGATAATAAGTAGCGTAACAAGCCAACCTGCGAATTAATGGCAACTTAAGATGTTTTAGATCACTTTTTAATAAAGCTAAAAGTCCATATGGATTTTTTTCAAAAATCAAATTATCATTATTTGATAACCCATCTTGCAAGTATTCAGCAATATATATAATATCATTATACCAACGAATTTTATAACCTGCTTCACCGATAGCAAACCATACAACTGATTCTGTAAGAAAATTTTCCCCCTCAAATGTAGGAAAAGGAAATTGTTTTAAAACATCTGTGTAATAAGCCTCTGCTTTATCTCCTGTAATTCCAAATTTTTTTCGATCTTGTGAAGAAGCGTCTACATAAGTAACTGCCGAACCTGATCCAATCATTTGTTTAACAGAATATCCTTTTGCCCCAGCAACTCCAGAAAAAGCATTAGAATCTTTAGGTAATTCATTTTCCCATTGCTGAATTTTCCCTATGGCATCTTCTGTTAAAAAATCATCACTATCTACAATAAAAAAAAGTTTCCCTTTAGCCAAAGGCACTCCTTTATTGATTGCACGATGTTTCCCGCCATTTTCAACTTTTATATATCTTATTGGAAAACTATTATTAATTTTAAGCCACTCATCAAATAAAAGCTTAGTATTATCGGTAGATCCATCATCAATAACCAACCATTCAAAGTTCATACATGTCTGTCTTTTTAATGATTGGTATAAATTATCTAACGTATATGCCCTATTAAATGTAGGAGTAAATACCGTTATTGCGATATCAGACATTATTTCACCTCATCTAATCTAATAATTTTTTTACTGATGAAAGTGTATTCATTAGATCAAAATAATTGCTTCGTTCTTGTGACTTTTTTTTCATATCTAAAAGTAAAATTTTATCATCAAGTATATTTTTTAATCCGCTATAAATTCCTTCTATAGAATTATTAACAATCATACCATAATTTCCATTGCCAAGTATTTCTCCCATACCCGCGCAATCTGTTGAAATAACCGGCAATCCCATTACAATTGCTTCTGAAACTGATATAGAATAGCCTTCAAATATTGATGCACAAATATATAAATCACATAGTTTCATTATAGAATAAGGATTTTCAGCAAACCCCAAAAAAAATATATAATCATTTAAACCAAGTTTATCCACTTGATGCTTTAATTCATTTTCAAGTTCTCCCTTTCCTAAAATCCATACATTAATTTCATAACCTTGTTTAATTAATTTTCCAGTAGCTTCTATTAAACGATCAAAACCTTTTAATTTTACCAGTCTTCCAACACTACATATAGTAAAACATGTTTTATTTATTTCGCATTTATTATTTTCTTCAGACTTATTGAGGATTTTTTGCTTATCAATTGGGTTATGAATAACAAGGGGTTCATTTTTACTACTTACTTCTTTTATAAAAGCTAGTTTAGCATCATCTGAAACACACACTATATCTGAAAGATTATCATAACATTTTTTCTCTGCTTTTTTATTATAAAAAAAAGATACCGTTCTAGATAAATCTGTATGAATCCATCCGATTTTTTTAATATTTGTATCACAACCACTGATAACTTTGCAACTCATCCCTTCAAGAAAACCAATTTCAATATCATAGTTTTCTTTAATAAAAATATTATGAAGAAATCTTGCAGGAAGATACTTTATTAATCGGTTAACAATTCTAATTTTATTTTTAGTTGGATTTTTAATAATTGTTTTATAGCATATGCTTTTCTTTAAATAATTACGATAAATTCCTTCGTTATAAATTGTTTGTACAGTTATATCATATTCATTATCTAGATTATTTACTAAAGTTGTTAAAACGTTTTCTGCTCCGCCACCGGCAAGATTATTGATTAGAAACAGTATATTCTTCATAAGTCAATAAATTCTCCTTTCGGGTTATTAAATCTAAAATATAACCCAAATATGACCAAAATACAGGTACAGTCAAAAGATTCATAAAACCTATAATATTTGATTCAAAAATGTTTTCAACCATTAAGGCAAATATAAATGAGAATAAAAAACAATATAACCACATATCATTTTCAATATAAAGTTTATTAAACAATTTTTTGAATGTTTTTATTAAAATAGTTCCAAAATATACTAATATACAAAGTAAGGGTAAAATACCTCCAGCCACCAAAATCTGCAAGTAAACGTTATGGGTATTTGCAGCTCTGGTACCTGTATTATCCAATAAATTAGCATAAACTTTTTCAAGAACATTAGCATTACCAACACCAGTAAATATATATTGCTTTGCTACTTTTAAATCTGCTTTCCAAAGTCCTATTCTTCCATTTGACACATCATTAGTTTTATATATTCTATCATTATCTTTAGGCACTATAGTATCAATTTTTTTATTATTTGAATCATCAGAAATTTCATTATTAAAATAAGAAAAAGCTGTTGGAAGATAACCAATAATTTTATTTGACACCTTTGAAACTCCATATAAAGCTGAACAACCAATACTTATTATTAAAGTGTATGAAACTATTTTAATTGCAATATTATTATTTGTTATATATTTTTTACATAGAGCAAAATATATTATCGCACTTCCTGCTATCAAAGATACCAATACAGAACGAGAATTTGATAAAAAACAAACAATTAATTGTAAGACTATATTAAAAGATATAAAGATAGTAATACCTTTACTAATCTTCTTATTATTTTGTTTTAATATTAGTAGTGAAAAAATAGATGAATAAATTGATATCATTGATAATAATGCGCCTGAATTGGGATTGCCAAGTGCGCCATACAGCCTATTTTCAAAAGTGCCAAATAAATATTCACGACCTTGAACAACTACACTACTTTTAAAGTCAAAAATATATAAACTAAATGATACCAAGGAAACAATTAAAGATATAAAAATCAATAAGTAAGAAATACTTAATATTTCCTTATATATAAAATCTTTTGATTTATTTTTATCTATATAAATAAATGACAAACAAAAAACAATCAAATAACACCAATCTATTAAATCTCGCAAAAAATTCATTTTATAATTTGCAAATACTCCGATTGATGACAATAAAAGAAATCCCCAAAGTAACCAATTTAATTTGTTATTTAATATACTTTTATCTTTTAAATATGTAATTGTAACAACTATTACTCCCCAAATCAGTGAAATCTTCAAACCTTTACCCATAAAATCCATTGTATATGGAAAAATATAAAAAAAGCCTACAATTATCATTACGAATTTATAATAATAAATATCCGTAAAAATATTAAATATTTTTGACTGTACTTTCATCAATACACATCCTTAAATTGAATCTTTTATTTTAACCTATCCGCAAGGGATAAATAAACATCTTCAAGTTTTTTTGAAACATCCAAAATATCAAAACCGGATTTGTAGATTTCATCTGAGAAATCTTTACGATTTGATGAAACCACCTTTAATATTTCATCAGACCATTTTTCAGGACCTGCATTCAATGATAAATAATGAATATTGTCTGTTATTTTTGTTTCCTTTGTTATTACATTTGATACAAAACAAGGCAAGCCTTCACATTGTGCTTCTACAAGAACAACCGGAAACCCCTCATATAATGATGGTAAAATAAACGCATCCAATCCTTGCATTATCTCATTAACATTATCAATATTGCCCATAAATATAATATTTTCCTGCAAGTCTGATTCAATAACTTTGTTTTTATATTGCTCAAGCAACTGACCAGAACCGCAAAGTAACAGTTTACTGTTCGTACGCTTTTTTAGCAATTCTTTAAAAATCTCAATTACAAAATCATGGTTTTTGGGATATAAAAAATTAGCAATATGACCAATTACAAAATTTCCATTTAAATTATACTTTTCTCTTACACTTTGGTATTCTTCAGGTATAAATGTAAATCTCTGTGTATTAATAGCATTCTTGAAAATAACTACGTTTGAAGTATTTCTATTAAACAAATACTTAGCAGAAGCTTCACTGCAGGCAAATTTATGCGTTGCATATTTATTAGTCCGTTTTAGTGCATATGGATATATAATCTTTCCAAGCAATGATGGTGGCATAGAAGTACTATGTGCATGTGCTATTCTAATCGAGACTCCTGCGCGTTTAGCTTCTCTTAAAGCAAACATACTCATAGCATCTTGATGGACATGTACAATTTTATATTGATTATTATATATTACATTATATATGTCTTTTAAATTTCCTAAAAAGCTATCACTTTTCTTCCTTACATGATAGATTTTTCCACCCATTTTTAAAATCTCATCGTCAAAAAAACCTTTTTCTTCACCATGTACAATAAAATCAAATTGAACTTTACTCTTATTTATATTTCGGTAAAAATTCATTATCATGGTTTCTAAACCACCACGTTCCATTTTACCAACAATATGCAATACTCTAATTTTTTCCATTTCATTTATCCTCTATTTTGTTATGAGTTTTAAAAAAATATAATAAAGTCCATTTGATTTAAATCTAAGTAAATAAATTAAATGGCTATATATATAAATCATATTTATATTTTTTTTATAAATAGTTCTTGAAAGTAACCCATTTATACCTCTGGTTGAAATATTTGATTTGGCCACTTCATTTACGTTTTCTTCACGCAAAATATTTTTTATATAAATATATTTATCTTTTTTATTCAGAAGACAATTATCACAAAACAAATCAATAAAACAAGAATATATCCATTTTATATATAAAAAATCTATCTGTTTTTGGTGTTGCGGAGAATCCTCTTCTACATTTGAGACATAATCAATTACACCTTTATATTGCGAATTCATATAAACAAATTTATTTTCATAATATCTTGCGAGAGTACCGTCTTTTTCATCAATAATATATATATATAAGCATTCAGATAAAAATTTGATAGATTCAATAGTTTTATAATATTGTAAATTAAATAATAGGTCTTCTCCCAATGGTATATTCTTAGGAAATTTAATATTGTATTTTTTTATATTTTCCACCTTATAAAGTTTGTTCCAAACAGGATTCATCAAAGAGCCGGTTAATAATTTTAGTATTTCAGTTAAAATATTTTCACGTCCAATAATCAATTGATCAAAATGATAATTAATATTATTAGATATTAATTTTGTGTTTTTGTTGTATTGTCCGATCTTAGATCCACAAACTACTAAATCTACTGAATTTTCAACTAAATTCTTATACATAGTTTCATACATTTGGGGTTCTATTAAATCATCCGAATCGACAAATCCAATATAATCACCGCTAGCTTTTAAAATACCAGTATTCCTTGCTACTGCGACTCCTTGATTATTTTGATGTATAACTTTAATTCTATCATCTTCAAAAGCAAGTTTATCACACAATTCTGATGATCCGTCAGTAGAGCCGTCATCTACTAATATGATCTCTATATCTTTATATGTTTGTTTTAAAACGCTTTTAACAGATGCGGATAATTTATTTATTCTATTATAAACAGGTATTATAATTGATATCACTTATTAATCACTTCCGTAAATGTTCTAGAAAATTTTTAAGCAAACTCATTAAAGTAGTATAAACTTATAATTATAATAAGTCAAATTATTTTGTATAATTTTGTTGCCACTTCCATGTATCTTTACACATATCCTCAAGCGTCTTATTTGCTTTCCAACCTAGTTTTTTCAGAGCTTTATCGGCATTTGAATATACTTCTGCTAAATCACCAGAACGTTTTTCTACAAATTTATAAGGAATATTTATATTATTAACTTTTGAAAATGTTTTAACCATTTCCAACACACTGTATCCCATACCTGTTCCAAGGTTGATTACTTCAAACCCTTTATTTTTAAGAACATAATCAATTGTAGCAACATGTCCCTTTGCTAAATCAACGACGTGTATATAATCACGGACGCCAGTACCGTCTCTTGTTGAATAGTCATTTCCGAATATTGAAAGCTGTTGGAGTTTTCCTATTGCAACTTGAGATATATATGGCATTAAATTATTGGGTATTCCTTTGGGAATTTCACCTATAAGTCCACTTTCATGTGCTCCAATTGGATTGAAATATCTAAGTGATACTATTGAATAATTATTATCAGATATTGTTACATCCTTTAATATTTGTTCTATCATATACTTTGTCCATCCATATGGATTTGAACATTTACCTGTTTGATATGTCTCTTTACAGGGGGACTTAGCATTTTCACCATATACTGTTGCAGATGAACTGAAAATTAAATTATTTACATTATACTTTTTCATTACTTCAAGCAAAGTTAAAGTTGAATCAATGTTATTACTGTAATACATTATTGGTTTTTTTACAGATTCCCCCACTGCTTTTAAACCTGCAAAATGTATTACTACATCTATATTATTTTCTAAAAATATTCTATCTAATTTATTTTCATCTTTAACATCTGCTTCATAAACCTTAACAGATTTTTGAGAAATTTTTTCTATTCTTGAAATAATTTGCGGACTGCTGTTTGAATAGTTATCAACAATTATCACTTCATACCCTCTATTTAATAATTCAACAGCAGTATGACTACCGATAAATCCAGCTCCACCTGTTAATAAAATTGTCATAAAAAACCCTTCTATCTCTAAAAATTATAAATATACTAAGTATATTATTAATCAAAGCAATTATCATATATTTTTGATATTATAGGTTCTACGATAGATAAATCAAATTGTTTTATCTTTTCAGAATTATATAATCCCATATTTATACTTTTTTCATTATCATATAATAATTTAATTAAAGTATTATTAAATGACTTAACATCCATCGGATCAATCAAATAACCACCAATATCATCCTCAATTAAGTCTACATTTCCTCTTATATTTGATACAATACATGGCAATCCATTTGCCATTGCTTCCATGAGAGAAACAGACAATCCTTCTCTAAAAGACGGAAAGCAAAAAACGTCTGCTATTTTGTATATTTCTATAATGTCTGTTCTATATCCTAATAAATGAACATTTTCTTCTAAATTTAACTGTTTTATAAGTAATTCATAATATTGCTTTAAGCGACCTGTACCAGCTATAACAAAATGCAAATTTTTGATATTTAAAGTTGATAATGCATTAATTATTAATTTATGGTTTTTATTTTTATTTAATTCTCCAACGGATAAAATTATGAAATCCTCATCTTTCAAACCTAATTCAATTCGTTTTTCTTGTCTTGTTATTTTACAATCATTAATTGATTTTATATCTAAACCAACACCTGAAATATAATATACTTCTTTCGATTTCATTTTTTCTTTTGCAAATTTATAATCTTCATTATTAATTGTAATTATAATGTCTGTAAAACGAGAACATGTTCGTTCTATTGGATAATAAATTAACCAATTTTTTATTGGTGCTCCTTTAAAAAAATGAAAACCATGTGCGGTATAAATAACTTTTGTCCCCATTTTTTTTCTTGCTTTCTTTGCAGCCAAACGTGCTATAACGCTTCCAGTGGGTGTATGGCAATGAATTAATTCAAATTTAGTTGTGTTTATTATATTTTTTAATTTTTTATAAGCAAAATAATTATTCTTTGAAAATGGTTGTCTTGAAAATGGAATATCAATTATATTAACTTTAAATTGTTTTAGATATTTCTCAAAGCCGCTAGTATTACATGCAATATAAACTTCAAAACCTTTTTGTTTAAGTAGTTTAATATTGTTTTTTTCAAATCCAATAAAGCCACCTAATGTTGCAACAATTAACGCTTTCTTCATAAGTTTAACTCCTAAATTTAACCCTAAAAAAGGGTAAACTCTACCTAATTAACTTTATTTTCAAATCAAAATAATATAGAGACATAAGGAAGTCCTATATATTTTCCTTCCTCAATAAAGAAAGAATACGTTCTGAAAACCATATATCCATATAAAACGACTTTTATGCCAATTGATGAAACCGAATATCTAACCTTTGAATAACATTTAAAAAGTGATGGGATAAGTGCAAATAATACAGGCATAAAATACATTGTCATTCGGTAAATAATTGATATCTCATACTGCAAAGGAATACATATTAAGCAAACAGGAAGTGTAAGTATAAGTATTTTATTAAACGGGTTAATTTCAATCATTTCTCTGTATTTAAGAATTGAAAGAACAAATATTGCAAATACAGCTATATCTGTTCCCCATGCTACAGATGATTTTTCGCCCAAATAAAATTCATACTTCGGACTGCTTGCAAATATTATAGTAACTATTTTAATTGCAAATATAGAAACAATAATACCAAGTCCAATATATATAACTAACTTTCTTATGGGGAATTGATTCCATTTATCTATTAGTAAGCACACAATCCATACAGGGATAAGAATAACTCCAGAATTATGAATTGTAATTGCAATAATTATAAGCGTTAATGCCTTTAACCATTTTTTCTTACCTAAATTAATTAAAACTATCAAACCAATTGCAATACCTATTGACATTCTAAGTGTATTAAACTGTGAAATTAAATTTGTTAGTATTAAAAGTCCTGCAAAAATTGAATATTTATCAAATTTAAGATATTGAAAAAATTTAATTGTTAAAACAAATGTTAGTGTGTGCCAAAATAAAAGGTTAAATATATAACTTGATGTAAATTGCCTTAAAATCCAGTTTATCGTGGTAAATCCTTTTTCCATAGGTGTAATTTTAATATATTCAAGATATGGAGCAACTGCTCCGGCAAAATAATCTGCATATCCTGCCGCATCAGTTCCACCTATATTGAATTCACCTGAAAATTCAATTTTTCTAAAAATAGAAAAAACAATATAAATTATATAAGCTAATATAATAAGCATAAATCTGTAATTAATCTGCCTTGCACCGTTTAAATAAAACTGTTTAACTCCAATAGTGGGACATTTTTCGGCATATGGCTTTATTAAAAGTGACATAGCTAAAAGAACAGCTATATACGGAAGTGCATTAATAACCACTTATTATGTCCCTCGCTTTACTTAAGTTTAAAATATGATTTAATGTTTTCTTTTAATTTAATCGAATCAAAAGGATCAATAAATACGGCTTTTTCATAACCATCCAATATTTCATGTGAAAAAAGTGTATCTGATGCAATAATAGGAGATTCAGTCGTTTTTGCCTCAAGAAGAGGTAATCCGAAAGTCTCAATATATGAAGGGAAAATCAAAACAGATTTTGAATAATAGTCCATAACCTGTTCATGTGTAATCTTTCCAAGTAAAATAATTTGATCTCTTACTTCGCTGTAAAGTTCTTTACAATTACGAGGCAAATTATCTTCTGACAGTGTAAGAACAACTTTAAAATTTGTAATACCTTCATTTTTTAAAAGCTTAATAGCTTCCAAAATTACTTTATGATTCTTGTATATATAATCATCAGCAGGATAAAAGAATAAGTTGTTGAAATTTGATTCACTGAATTTATTTTTTATCTTGATTAAATATTTAGGTGCAATTATTTCAATTTTAGACTCTTCAACTTTGTCTTTTTTAATTACAGAATCTTTCATCCACTTAGTTTGGATAATAACTTTTTGAGCTCTTTTTACTGATTTGCTTATCTTTCTACTTATAATATTTTGATAAACCCATAATTTCTTATTTTCAGAAAGCGAAAACCTATATACTGAATATGGCAATGGTTGGTGAAGATAAAGTTCTTGCGGTAAATTAACACCATTTAACAATGTGTTTTGCAAAGAGAATATTTTATCCACCTTATGTTTTTTTACAAGCTTTTTACCATAAACATTGTCAAACCATAAACGGTGTAACCAAGATTTTTTAACCCAGGGTAGTTTTTCGATTTGAATGTTTTCTTTTGGTTCTAAATCTACTACACTAACTACAAAAATATATTCATTTTCTTGATCTTTTAAAAATTCTTCATAGTATTGCTTTAAGATTATCAGTGCACCGCCAGAATCTGCAGCAACATCTACTACCAAGGTTCTCATTAAAACTTCCTCCAGACCATATGGTCAACTATGCCTGTATAGCTTTGGATTATTTTAACAACCTTTGTTGAAACATTTTCATCTACATAATTTGGAACATCTAAGCCTAAATCTCGGTTTTTTTGCATTTCAACAGCAACATCAACTGCTTGAAGTACTTGCTCGGTTGTGATACTTCCAATGATAAAGTTACCTTTATCAATTGCTTCCGGTCTTTCTGTTGACGTTCTGACACATACTGCAGGAAAGCTGTGAAAATATGCTGATTCCTCCGGTAATGTACCAGAGTCACTTACAACGCAAAAAGCATTGGTTTGAAGACTATTATAATCACTGAATCCGAAAGGCTTTAAACTCTGAACTAATGGATGAAATTTAAAGTTTCTTTCTTCAATAAACTTCTTGCTTCTCGGATGAGTACTATAAATAATTGGCATATTATACTTTTCAGCCATAGCATTTACTGCATTCATCAGTGCAAAAAAGTTATTTTCATTATCTATATTTTCCTCACGATGGGCTGATAAAAGTATATACTTCCCCTTTTCCAACCCTAATGTTTCAAGAACTTTGCTATTATTTATTTTTCCGATATTAGCTGTAAGTACTTCTGCCATTGGTGAACCTGTAACATAAGTACGCTCTTTGGCTGTACCCTCAGCATTAAGGTAACGTCTTGCATGCTCACTGTAACACATATTAATATCTGATATATGGTCAACAATTCTTCTGTTCGTCTCTTCAGGCAAGTTTTCATCAAAGCAACGATTACCTGCTTCCATATGAAAAATCGGTATTTTAAGACGTTTGGCCGATATTGCGGACAAGCATGAATTGGTATCACCCAAAATAAGAAGTGCATCTGGTTTTATATCTATCATTGCTTTATAAGACTTTGCAATTATATTTCCGATTGTTTCACCAAGATCACTACCGACTGCTTCCAAATACAAATCTGGTTGACGAAGTTCCAAATCTTCAAAGAAAATTTGATTTAATGTATAATCATAGTTTTGACCTGTATGTACAAGTATTTGTTCAAAATACTTGTCACATTTTTTTATTACTTCGGACAAGCGAATAATTTCAGGCCTTGTTCCGACAATTGTCATAAGTTTAAGTTTAGACATTTTTTATCTCCCTTTATACTTTTTCAAAAAAGGTATCCGGCTTGTCCGGATTAAATGGTTCATTTGCCCACATAAATGTTACTAAATCCGTATCGCCCTCGTTAATGATATTGTGTGTGTAACCGGTTGGAATATCTACTACTTCTATATTTTCACCGCTTACATGATAATCAATAACTTCACTTGTTCCAATTTTTCTAAACTGTATAAGTCCTTTTCCGCTTACCACAACAAACTTTTCATTCTTTGTGTGATGCCAATGATTGCCCTTTGTAATACCTGGCTTTGATATATTAACGGAAATTTGCCCTGAGTCTAATGTTTTGATTATTTCGGTAAATGAGCCTCTCTCATCAATATTCATTTTAAGTGGATATGAAAATTGGTCTTTAGGAAGATAGCTTAAATATGTGCTATATAATTTCTTTTCAAGCTCATTTGAAACATTGGGAACATTAAGCGTTTTTCTGTTTTCTTTAAATGAGTTTATCATATCTGTAATCTCACCTAATGTTGTTGTATGAGTAATGGGTACATAGCAAAAATCTTCATTTTTACTTTCATTCCCTTGCATAGCATTTATAAATGCATCAATCACATCATCAATATAAACCAAATTCATAACAGTGCTACGGTCATTAATTTTAATAGGAAGATCATTTGCTATATTATTGCAAAATGTAGCAACGGCACTATTATAATTAGGTCTGCAACATTTCCCAAAAACATTTGGTAAACGATAAACAAATACCTTTGCTCCAGTTTGTTTTGAATAATCAAACATGCAGTCTTCGCCTGCTTTTTTTGAACGTCCATATGGATTATCAAGTTCAGCTTGAATTGAAGATGATATTAAAATAGGAGCTTTATTATTATATTCTTTTAATTTATTTAGCAAAGTTGTTGTAAACCCGAAGTTTCCTTCCATAAATTCACTTTCATTCTGTGGGCGATTTACACCTGCTAAATGAAAAACGAATTCACATTCTTCAGCGTATTTATCTAATAACTCGTCTGAAGTATCAATATCATATTCAAATAAATCATTAAAACCTCTATTTTTAAGCTCTGCGATTAAGTTTTTACCTACAAATCCATTTGATCCGGTAATTAAAATCTTCAAAGCCAAATCCCCCAATAACACTTATTTACCTTGTAGTTCGTTCCAAGCTGCTAATTCTTCACGAACATATTTTAGTGTAAGCAACTTTTCTTTTACTTGTTCAACATTAAGTCTGTTTGTATTATTAGAGTTAAATTCTGTAGGAATATCATTCCTTGAATCGCCTTTGTTAACATATTTATCATAGTTAAGATCTCTATTGTCAGCAGGTACACGATAGAAATCACCCATATCATATGCATGCAAACATTCTTCTTTAGTTAATAATGTTTCATACATTTTTTCACCGTGTCTTATACCAATAACATTAATATCACTTTCAACATGAAAAAGCTCTTTTACAGCTTGTGCCAAATCACCTATTGTGGAAGCAGGAGCTTTTTGAACCAAAATATCACCACTATCTGCATTTTCAAATGCAAATAAAACAAGATCAACAGCTTCCTCAAGGCTCATTATAAATCGAGTCATTGTTGGGTCTGTAACTGTAAGTGGTTTACCTGCTTTAAGTTGGTCTATAAAAAGTGGTATTACTGAACCACGTGAACACATAACATTACCGTATCTTGTTCCGCAAATAAGCGTTTTATCTGAATCAACTGTTCTTGACTTTGCAACAAAAACTTTTTCCATCATTGCTTTTGATGTACCCATAGCATTAATAGGGTAAGCTGCTTTATCTGTCGATAAACATATTACCTTTTTAACGCCACATTCTATACAAGCTGTGAGAACATTGTCTGTACCAATAACATTAGTTTTAACAGCTTCTAGTGGAAAGAATTCACATGATGGAACTTGTTTAAGTGCTGCTGCCTGGAATACATAATCAACACCGTTCATTGCATTTTTTATGCTTTGTAAGTCACGGACATCACCTATGTGATACTTTATTTTATCATTATGGTAAAAATGACGCATGTCATCTTGTTTTTTCTCATCACGCGAAAATATTCTTATCTCCCCGATATCTGTATCCAAAAATCTGTTCAGTACAGCATTTCCAAAGGATCCTGTACCCCCTGTTATTAATAAAGTTTTATCTTTGAACATTCCCAATTCTAATTTCTCCCAAATCATTTGATATTAAAATATTTATCCATTTTATTAAGTAACATTTCACATTCGTAATTTTCATTATAAAAATTAATTGCATTATTTCCTATTTCATCTAGTGATTCATTAGTTAAATTAGATAATTTGATAATATTATTATATAATTTTTGTGCATTTCCGGCTTCGCAATAAACACCGCATTGGGCTTTCTCTATAACCTCCTGTGCTTCCCCATCAGCAGATAAAATAATTGGAATCCCACAGGCCATACATGACTGAACTTTAGCCGGTATAGTCTTTGCAAAAAGCTCATTTTTTTTAAGAATAATTAAAGCTGCATCACAAACTGCCATAAATTCAGGTATCCTTGTTGCCGGCTGATGGTCAATGAATAAAAAGACATCATTAACATCTTTTTCGGTTATCAATTTAATCAGTTTTTCTTTGAAACGTCCGTCACCAATTATGCAAAATCTTATTTGGCTATTGTTCTCCTTAATCAGTTTCGCAACATCAGGTAATATTTCAAGCCCTTGAGCATAACCAATATTACCTGCAAAAACTATATTAAACTTATTATCATTTGGAATTTCTTTAACATCAACTTCTTCTTTAATTAACGGCTTATAAAACTTCTCTGCAAATTGAGGCCAAAATATAAGTTTATCCGTTGTAATCCCACGCTTTTTTATCTCTTCAATAAAAGATTTACTGCTAGTAAAAATTTTATCACTGTTTATATATATATAATCACACATTATTTGTAATAATTTTATAAATAATACATTACTAAATTTAGAAACAGCCTTAACACTATCCGGCCATAAATCCATAATATATATATAACAAGAAACATGATTTTTTTTTGAAAACCAAACCGCTGGCAGTGATTGTGTCATAGGAGAACATTCGTAGTTAAAAACTATATCAGCGTCTTTATTTGAAAACAAAGCCCATAAAGCACCTGAAAAAACAAATGATAAATAATTTAAAGAAATCCTTAGTGAACTTTTTCCTCTTGAAATAATTGGGAGGCGAATTATTTCCACTCCGTTATATATCTCATGTCTCTTTTTAAAAATTCCATAACCATTAAAAAATTTACCATAAGGATAATTTGGAATTCCGGTCACTGCGGTGACTTTATAGCCTCTTTTTACCCATTGCTCACAAATATCATTGATACGGAATTCTTCCGGATAATAATATTGGGTAAAAACTAAAATATGCTTATCTTCCAAAAATACTCCTCCATAAAAATACTTAATTGAATTGAATTAAAGAAAGCATTTATTCAACAAGTATAACACCTATAATTTTTTTGCCATAAGAAGTTATAATTTTAAATTCCATTTCTAACTCAATTAAACTAGTTTTTAGTTTTTTAACTACAATAATAACTGCTTCAGAATTTGATATTTTTTCAAGTGTTTCTGCTCTGTTAGCTGCATTTTTCGCAAAATCTATATTGTAATCTTTTAGATTGTTATTTTGTAAAAGAGTTAAAAGCCATTTATCGGTTTCATTAATGTTCTCACTTCCTAATATTAGAATTTTTTGGGAGTTCGTATTCAAAGCCGATATGTTAATTGAAACTATTTTTATCATTTCTTCAAATGAAATATCAACCGGGTTTCCTAACTTTTTACTAATTAAATTATCAAATTTATTTTTGGAATCATTAATAATATTTCCGAGTGATTCAACCGAATAATTATATCTTAATTGATTTACAGTTTTTACTTTGCTTGAGAATAAATAATATAAACAATAAAAAATATAAAATAAAATAGATCCACCGAATAGTCCTGCACCCATATATTCTAAAAGTGAAAGTATGATATTATGACTTTTTTGTAATTCAAATAAATTATTTTGTTTTTGTTTAAGGTTACTTTCCTGTACTTCAATACTTTTACTTGCTTCATTAACTTTATTTATTACATTTGTATTATAAACTTGATTAATAGACTTATTTATTAATATCAATTCGTGAGAACCAACATTTTGGTTTATAGTTTGATGTCTATCTTGGAGAATTTTTACAATGATATTCAATATTTCATTAGATTTATCCAGATTATAATGTTTTAATTTAATTGTAAAAGTATTTGTCCCATCTTCATAATTACATTCAGTTGTAATAACTTGATATAAGAAATATGGATCATATAACGGCTCTATTAAAGATTTATTTATTTCAGAATAAATTGAACTTTCAGGCATTAAATTAGCCATGTACGCTACTATTATACTTTTTTCAAGATTTGTGTTTGTATTATTTCCCGTATTTTTCACCATAAATATTAAATTCCCTTGATAAAATGGTGATGGTAACTTATAAAAAATAGATAAATTATAATAATAATTTTTGTCTCTATCAATATTTAATTGTAATGTTTGTATTTCAGATTCAAGAGTTTTAATTTGCTCTAATTTTTTAGGCTTTTCATATGAAAAATAAAAAACGCCAGATAATATCATTAAAATAATACCTACACAAAGTATTTTTCTCCATTGTTTTAAGGCTAACAAAAGTAATTCCTTTAATGATATATCTGCAAAAGTTGCATCGGTGTTTTTCACCATAACCTATCTCCTTTATATTAACTTACATTTTTTCACATGTTTTATTCGTGATATTATACCATTATATTTACTTTTTTTCAACCAATAAATAACATTAAATCTTTTCTAACTATATTTTTGACTATAATTTTTATACTAATCACTAAACAATATTAAACAATGATATTTAGCAGCATTGAATTCTTAAGTATTTTTAAACCTATTGATTGTATCTTTTCTTTGTTCTATCAATATCAAAACCTTTTAAAGCAAATCATCTTCCAACCGACACTAACACATTTACTTTTATACCTTCAAAGTCTTGATTGTATGTAATTTGGTTTATGTATTCTGGTGTATAAGTACACTTGTCCTGTTTGCCTTTAAAAGAGAATCGTCATTTTGACACCTAAATATCGCCGTTTTTTTGAAATTCAAAAATGCATTGTTTATGCGGGGTTGAAGGGTATGGGTGCCATTTTGATACCTCAGTACCTATATCGGTAAGCAATCCTTTAAGCTCTGCATAAGGCATTGTATAACGCTGGCTTAAGTAGCGAAGGGACGCGCCAAGCTCGCCGTCAGGTCCGCCGTACTGGCTAATTATTATTTGTGCATATTTGGGATTTGGATTTTTTATCTTTACGGGATATTGCAATTTCTTTTCATAATTCCACATTCTTAGTCTCTACCCCCTTCTGCTTCCCATGGCCAGGGATTTTCGAGCCATTCTGCAGCCTTGTCACTGGCGTTGAAAGTAAGCGGACCATAACGATCCTCGTACTCTTTCTTTAGTTCATTTCTCTTTTTCTCGTATTTTCTATAAAGCGACATTGCCTGTGCGTCGGTAGGGTGTGTATCCAAATACATATGAAGCTCCCACATTGCAAATTGTGCTGATGAAAGCTTTCTCAATAATTCTTCTCTGTTCATATTCTTGCACTCCCTCCCAAAAATGGTTTGTCGAGTACTTCAAACAATGTACCTTTGCTCAACGCTTTTTCAGCAGAATATAACTTGGATTTTGTCTGAAACGGAATATATGCCATTGTTACCGTAGGATCCTTTGGTAATGGTGACATCGCGGTATATTCTAACATATCCATGCTACTATCTTCATTGCTAGGCATTCGACTAACATTCATTGTCGCAAGATAGGGGTTATACATATCCATTGGGTTATCTAACAAATATATTACTCCCTTATAAATATTTTAAGGTAGGTAAAGATTTACCTCCCAATAGCATTCTATGAATGTTAAACAAATTTTGTTATTTTGTTTTTTACTTTTTCTTTGACAAAAAGTGTGCTACAATATTTAGAAACAATCAGTTACTTGTTTTTATATTTAGGGTACAAGTGTTTTCACCCAGCAAAGGATGGTTATATGCTATGATTATTGATTCTCACGCACATATTTTCCCAAATAAAATCGCCACAAAAGCTTCAACAAGTATTGGTGATTTTTATAGTATACCTATGAAATATGATGGCACTCTTGAAACTCTTTTAAAATGTGGAGAGGCTTGTTCAATTGACAAATTTGTTGTTCAATCCGTTGCAACTACAGAAAACCAGGTTGACAGCATAAATGAATTTATTACTCAAACGGTTGAATGCTATCAAGATAAGCTTATTGGCTTTGCCACACTGCATCCAAACAGTACCTGCATTGCAAAGCAGGTTGACGATGCTATAACAATGGGACTACGAGGCATCAAATTGCATCCAGACTTTCAGCAGTTTAATATTGACAGTAAAGAGGCCTTTGCAATTTATGAGGCTATTGAGGGCAGGCTGCCCCTTCTTGTTCATACCGGAGACCATAGAACACAGTTTTCAAAACCAGCAAAACTTGCCACTGTGCTTGACAGGTTTCCTAATCTTGATGTTATTGCCGCTCACTTTGGCGGATGGTCTGAATGGGAAAATGGTGCTCTTGAGCTTGCTTTAAAGCGTGTGTATGTTGATACATCTAGCTCTATGTATGCTTTAAAGCCGCATCAAATTCGCGAGCTTATTGATATTTTTGGCATTGATTTTGTTTTGTTTGGTTCAGACTACCCTATGTGGAATCCACAAGATGAACTTGATATGCTTTCAAAAGTTGATTTAACCGACGAAGAAAGAGAAAAGATTTTCCATAAGAACATAGAAAGCTTGCTTTCAAAATATGAATTATAGAACTTAGAAAATTAAATGTAGATAGCAAAAAAGCGGTGTGGAAATCCACACCGCTTTTTTTATTTAGTTTAAGCTACTCTACCATTGCCCCAACTGAGAATATAGATATTAACTGTTCTGCTACCCCACTGGCGACACTCACTAAGGGTATCCATATAAAGGTCACATGTTGCTGTGCCCTGTGTTGCAAATCCACCTGTATCTGCTGCTATACAGTAGCCATAGACATATTTACCGTCAGTTGAAACTATATACATTTCTGTTCCATAAGGAATCTGATTCGGATTGACCGCAATATATCCTGACTGTGCTTTAACTCCGCTTGCTGTACCACCTTTACCAGTGTATGATGGAGTATTGCAAGTGTATGCCTTTGCCTTGCCTGTGATTGTTTCTGTTACTGCTGATGGAATTCCGTCAGCATCAAGGCTGTATCTAGAGGGCAAGGAAATTGCAGAAATAGGTGATGTTGCTGAAAGGACCTTTACCTTTGTTCCTACAAGTTTAATGCAGTCTACAGGCTTCTTAGTTACTTCCGTTGAAATAGCTGTTGAACTTACTTTGTTACCATCAACAATTTTGTCCTGATAGGTAACCATCTTTTCTCCGTTTACACCAGCCTGCTCAACGCCTGTTTGACCTGCATACAATGTTGCTGTTCTTCTTGTAACTGTTGAGTATTTAATTGATTCTGTTAATACTCTTGTTTCATAAACAACTCTGTTTACTGTTACCTTACCGCCTACTGCAAGCTGTGTGTCAAGTGCAGGAGAAACCTCATCATTTTCTCCAAGTGTAATGTTAGCGAGCTCAAGAGCATCTGCTACAGTGCCTTCAACAAAGTTAATCTGCTTTGTCTGGCCATCTGCCACTACTTCAACTACATAGGCACGCTTAATTTCGATTGTAATTCCTTCCTTGAGCTCTGAGTCAAGTGAAGGTGTAACCTTATCAAACTTTGAAACAGTTACGTTTGCCTTTTTAAGTGCATCTTTAACCGTTGCAGCTGCGATGACTTTTTTTGTTTGCTCGCCGTTATCATCAATTGTGATATTACGAGCTCTTAATATTACTATTTTATTATTCTCTACATTTTCACCCGGCTTAAATTTTGAAACGTCCAACTCATCATTTTTACCAAGGGTGTAACCCTCTTTCTTTATGAGTTCATGTGCATCAGTCTCAGATGTTTGAACAGTCTTGTTCTTGCCATCTGCAACAATTTCAACCGTGTAGATTGAGAGGGCTGCGGCAAAAACTGTTCCTGCACATATCAAAGTCAAAAGAATAGCCGCAAATATGCGGGTTCTTGCAGACTTTGCGAAAGCCGCTAAACCTTCCTTGTTTACCTTCATCAAATTGCTCCTTTAATTAGTGTGGCAAAATTTGTATTTGCGCTACCAACACCTTTATTATCGCCTTGACGGAGTTAATTATATGGACATTCAGATTAAATGTCAAATTTCTTGAAACGTTTTTTTTGTGAAATATGCACAAGTTATTTTGTAATAAAATTGTAACTTCTTGAGTCTTTATTCTAATTTATCATTATACCACACTCATTTTTGTGCAAAACTGTAAAAGTTACAAAACTGTAACAGAGGGTGCTTGTGCACAATATGTTGTGTTGATTATTATTCACATGTACTATATATAGCTTACAAGATATGCCAATATCCGCAAAATATAAATATATTGTAACGTGTATTATTTTCTATTATATATAGTATATAGAAAAAAACAGCCCGCAAGCATAAACTTGCGAGCTGATGTTTTGAAAGACTATCTCTTTGAGAACTGTAATCCCTTGATTTTACTGAGTATTCTTCTGTTCTTGTTAGCTACGTGTTAGTTACCGAGTTCTTCTCAAAGCTATTATCACCCTTTCAAAACTTTCTTATCAGGCGATATACTTTCAAATTTATAATTTATATTATTTTAAATCACTCATCTTTACCTAATTGTTTTATAACTTGATTACCATAAACTGTTACACCAGTTACTAAGACGCCTTGTATTGCTGATTGAACATTGATTCCTAATAAAAACATTGAAAATCCCATGCCAAAAAACAATAAAATTATCGGTATGTATTTATTTGATATCTTATTAAAACCTTTAAGTATCATACCTATTATATATATAACTGGTATAAGTATTAAACCTTCATTTTCTATATATGAAAAAGTATCAACAGTCATATTTTTCACCATCCTTGTTTTGTACAGGTAGCCTTTTTAATTCTTCAATTAACTTAGTTACTGTACCATTCCCACCTAGTGCATGATATTGATTGTACATATAATTAATACTCTCTAAAGCATATATAGGGCAAAATCCTTTTTCCATATGATTATTATAAGATTGAATAATTCTATCCCTTAATAGAGCTTGCATTCCATTTTCTACTAATTCCAATCTTTTAATCTTCCCATACATAATTCGTAATGCCCCTACAAGTATTGCTATGAGTCCACTAAAAATAGCTTCAATCCAATATTGGGTAATAAAATTTATCAATATTAACCCACCTTAATAAGGTCTTTGATATTAATAGGTGTACAAATACCTTTCTTATTAAGAACAGCACGGTCACCTTTTAGTTCATCAATAAAATATGACTTTTCAAATACAAAACTTGCAATTTTTCCTCCAGCATATGTTCTTGCACCATTAGTTACACGCACCCTATCTCCAACCTTAAGTTTAGATTGAGGTGTTATTACAGTTGTTAAAATTGGAATATTGATTTTTTGTCCAACTAATATAAGATTTATGTTTGAAATCTGAGGATTAGCATTTATTAAATCTTGAAGTGACAAGCCATATGCCATCGCAATTTTTGACAATGTATCTCCTTTTCTAACCATATAGATATTATTATAAACCTGAGTTGGAGTTTCCTGATTATTTTGTACAGGCTCAGTTTTAGTCTCTTGCGTTTGATTTGATACTTGAACAAATTCGCCGTACAAATGATTGAGGTCTATGTATTGACTTTCAGCTCCAAAATCAGCACCAATCCCCTTAGAGCTAAATTGCCACATTACAATTCTATCTTTTATGGCACACATAAGATTTCCATACTTAGTATTTGGGAATAAAGAAGAGTTAAATCCATCCATATGATAGTAAGCAATCCAAAATGGATATTTAATCTTGTCGGGCAACATTCTGTCATACAACCAACTGATAGAGCAATATAATATTGGACTATATCCCGCATTCTTTAGACTATCCATATATAAGTTCGCAATATATGTCATTTCATCTTTTGAAAGATTCGTTGTTTGCCCGCTCTCAAGTTCTAAATCAAGAGATACATAGCCTGTTATGCTTTTACTTTCCAAAATATTAATTACTTTATTTACTTGTTCTAGTGCTAGATTTTTTGAAGTTTCTGCTGAACTAGCATTTGATTGGTAGTGCCAAGTGCCAAATACATAAGCGCCACATTTGATTCCGTTACTATTAGCATTGTTTATATTTTCATCAAAGAGAATATCTTTACTGCCTGAATAAGCACAGCGAATCATTACACCGTCAATACCCGTGCTTTTTAATTTAGCAAAATTTATATTTCCTTGATGTTTTGAAATATCAGCTATCATATTTTTCCTCCATATTAGATAAGTTTAATATTTTAGCCATTCAGGTTTATTTGGCACTTCTCTTGTTTTTGTTACATTAAGCCAAGCTTGATACCAGGTGTTAAGCTCTTGTGTTTGCTCTTGCATTAGAGTGTCGTACCATAGTTGACCACGGTTGACAATTGGAAAACATTCGGTTTCTCGTTGTTGCTTTAACTCAGATAACAATTCTTTTTGCTTGTCCTCGTTATACGCTTTTTCATCAAATGTTGGTGCTTTGTCGGTACCGTTGAAAATCAGATATCCAAGCTTATCTTTATCTAATTTATTAATAAATTCTTTGGTGGCTTCTATACCATCAGAAAATCCTCCGAGTTCTGCATAACCGATTATTTTATTGTCTTTAAGTTGTATTTGCATTTTTAGCTTCTCCTTTAAAGTAATCCATAAACACTATAAACATAAGAGTCTAAACGATTACCGTGTGTACTTGAACCATTGTGAAACATATATGATGGCTTACTAACCATTGTAAGAGCGTCGCCTGTTTTTTGAAAAGAACATGCTAAAGTACCCATTACATTATTATCTGCAACCCAAGAGGTGCTTACATATATATAGTCTGTTGACTTGTCAGAGAAACCGAAACAATAGGCACCCCCGATATTAATTATAAAAGAGCTATAAAGGTTTAAACCACTAATCGCTATGCTACCCAATTGCACTTGACCTTCCCATAATAAAACGGGCGGATTACTAGAACGCCAAGCAGTCCAAGTACCATTCCAGCTTTGATAGGTTCTTTGAGCTCTATATCCCGTATAGGTATGCCAATCTTGAATTAAAGTATTTCCAATCATTTTTACTTGCATAATAAATGAGTACTTTATTCCATTACAAAAAAGTGGAGAGTTTATCATATTTGTAGCCTGTGCATCTAAGTCTTGATAATACCAACCAAGAGATTTTAATGTATTAAAATCTGTACCATTAGGTACTATTTTAGGATTGAACATATCATTAATATTGTTAACAGGAAAATTAAATGGTGATTCTTGTGTGCTAAAACAAACCTGTGTTATTGCACTATCGGTTAAACTATAGGTATTACAACCATCTAATATAATTACAGTCTCATTAATATTTTGAAGTATGATTTCTGAAACTGTAAAATACTTAGTTGCTGAATCTTGCGTTAGTTTTATTTTCATACCTTTGCTTATAAATCCAGTTAAATCGGAGTTTGCTTTCAAACACAATTCGCTTATGTATGTAACTGTTGCATCAATTGGACACCAGCCAAGCATTGCTGAATCAATCTTTGCCATATCTGAATTGTAATCAAGATATGAAGGCTTGTCCGTTCCTTGATATTGATTAAGGGATAATATTGGAGTTTTATTTGTACTTGACATTTTTATACCTCATTTTTAAGTCATTCATTAGTTTACTTTGGGGTATTTTTTGTTTAATTAACTCAATACCATTTTGATATAATTTGTCTATTGAAGTTGGTGTTTTTTTGACTTATCATTTATTTCATTCTCTGTACTTTCTTGTAAGTACGGCTTAGCATCAGTAGCATTATTAAAAATATTAGACTGTTTACTTTTTAATTCTTCTTCAGTAAAAGGAATATAAACATAAATATCTTCATCATAATCTTCGGCTTCTTTATATTCCTGTCCAGCTTTATCAACTATCCATTCAACATCCTTACCACCATTTGGGTATTCATTGATAGCTTCATAATGTCCTTCCTCTTCTATATACGGAATTTCATCGTTATGAATATGTCGAGTTTTTGTTATTACTTTTCCGAGATTGAAATCAGGATTTTCAATTATGGTTTTTTCGTTTTCTGTATATAATCATTTGTGTTACCTTCTTTTAAGAAACTCTTTTCCAAATATAAACGGTAAACCATGGTGGCATATTATTATGCGGGGCAACACTTCCATCAGATCCGCCAGGACCACCAGCTAAATAAGTAGTAATTGAACCATCCCAATTTGCAGTTTGGGCACAACTTGTTAAACTTGCTGAACCATTTGTAGCCGATTGATGATAAATATAATAAGATAACCCGTGTGCATGTCTAGGCATTTCAGCCATAGATAAGGAATGTACTATTTCACCACCAGTAACATTTGTATTGACAAATGTATCACCTACGCCAAGTAAAAATCTATCTTTAATTTGTTCCCATTCTCCACCAAATAAAGATGCGGGTGATGTGCTATTAGCTGACATATAGATTGAACCTACAGGATAAATATAATTTGCTATGTTATCAATCTTTGCCATATCTGAATTGTAATCAAGATATGATGGCTTGTCCGTTCCTTGATATTGATTAAGCGATAGTATTGGTGTTTGATTTGAACTTGACATTTTATTTCTCCCTAATATTTATTAAAGATAAGCACAAACTGCTTTAATTGTAAGAGGTACTGCATTATTTAATACTAATGAAGTTGATACGGTATAATAATAAATTAAGAAATAATATCTAGTTTTCGATGTTATAGATATAATTCTATTATTTTTTGTAAATATTTCTAGCCTATCAACACCAGACATAATATTATCAATATCAATTAAAGGATTTTGCCGTGAAGTACTGGATGTTGAAAGAAGGCTATAAATATTTAAACATGCAGAACTATTATAAATAGTTCTTGGCATACACTCTAAATCTACATTCCATAAACCTATAGGGATATCAATAAAAGTACCATTTGGATTATAAAATTGATTAGGATTTGGATTATCCTGTTGCCATCTTAAAGTATCCCTAACTGTTACACTCCATTTATCAGGATTCATTGGAAACCCAAATGGTGTTTTATTTGGACTAAAGTATACATTACTTATAGAACCGCTAGTAATGGCATAATCGGTTCCTCCATATAAAGTAATAGAGTTTGATGTTATATCAGTTACTATAAAATATTTTATTTCTGATGAATGATTTAATTTTATTTTCATACCTAAACTTATAAAGCTTGTAAGATCTTTATCTGTTGTAACAACAAACGTTGAAGTATCTGCACTTGAATATGTAAGCGTTGCGGGTAATGGAAACCAACCTAACATTGCCGAATCAATCTTTGCCATATCTGAATTGTAATCAAGATATGAAGGCTTGTCCGTTCCTTGATATTGATTAAGGGATAATATATTTGTTTTATTTGTACTTGACATTTAAATCACCTCATCTTTTTTGGTAATATTTAGGGAATAATAGCCCTTTGTACTTTTTCTTTTATCAATATCAACAGCTATAACATGAGTATCATTATGGGCATTATTAAAAACCATTTTTTTTATATAATCATAAGTCATATCATAAGAACCAATATAATACGAAGTAATTATACTATTGCCAATAACTTCGTTGCTTATTGCTTGAGGACATTTTAAAAGATTCATTGTTACACCGTTATCATAATAACCATATAAATATAATTGACCATTAGTTTTAAAATTTATATTTGTTTTTTCTCCAATCAATAATTTTGCTATTGCATTATTTAATTTATCCTCTAAATATTTATCATTTATCTTATCAATTTTATCTATTATGAAACTGTATTGATAATTTGTATTCTCTATTGAAATAGCTACTTCTTGTAACCATTCTGAATTAATACTAATATCACTAATATATAAATAATTCCATATAAACTGTGCTTGATTCGGTGTAATCATGTATTGTGATAATAAATAATCATCAAATATTGCGTAATTATTAGCTTTTAAGTGTTTATAAGTTGATAATTTTGAAATATTTTTCAATTTTTCATTAGTTAGATATACATTGTTAGGTATTGATAAAGAAAACGAAGTTGAGTTTCCACTTAAAATATTTGTTAACTCTTTTTTAGCAACTTTGGTCAAATAGTTACCATTATAATTCCATGATTTTATTGCACCTAAAATATCTTTCCATGTATAATCTAGTAAATCCCATTGATAGCAAGTTCTATTAAATTCCTCTAATTCATTAAAAGTTAATAGATTATACGCAGTAATATCAATAACACTATCTATAGATATTTTATTATCAATTAAAATTCCATCTACAGCTGGAAAATCATCACCTAGTTTAAATGATGTTTTTTTAGGATTATAGAATAATGATTTTAAACTATCACTACTATATGCAGATGTAGATGCTGTAATTGTATATTCAATAATGTTTTCGGAAATAGTTTCACAAGAGATAGAAGTGATTTTATAATCACCTGAAACTCCATATAAAGGAATATTGCTATTCTTTAATAAATGACCTACTCTGAATCCTGAAATCAATGTTTTAAATGTTATAGAATATGCACGACCAGATCCATTTTTTAAAAAATTTAATCCAATATTAGTAGCAGTTGTAAAATCGTTAATTGAATTATCTTTATATATATATTCAACTAAACCTGTACCCCCACGTTGTTGCTTAATTTCATCTTCTAAAGTTTTATCTACTAATCTTGTAATTATCGGAACTATTGGATAATAATTAACATAAAACAATTCTTCTGATACTTGTGGAACTCTTGGAAATGTTTTACCCGACTTTGCTATAATCTCCGTTCCCCCATAAGATACTAAATAATCATAACTTGAATTATTATCATCAACACCTTTAATACCTACTTGTACTGTTTTATAATCAACATTTTCACCATCACCAAAATAAATTTCCATATCTTTATAAAAAGGATATTTGAGCTTTATTAAAGTATCTGAAACACGTGTTGCTATATCATCAGATCCATTTCCAACAAATGCATTGATATAATGGCCTTGGCCTTCACCACCAATAATTCGTATGGCACTATATAAAGTATATGCATCTCTTGTAGTTTGAAGGTCATAAATATCTAAATCTGAACTTAATTGATAAGGTGCATCTTCTCGACTTATATCATAACGCATATTAAATACTTTATCATTTGTTATCTCCCACCAAGCTCCAGCTGTTGAGCATAACAAGTCCAAAACATCATCTACATAACTTCCCCAAAGGGTTGCCTGTTCTGATAAAATAAAACTTGAAAAATCATCAACTAATCCAACTCCTATCTCCTCTGGTAAAATACGTTTTTCAAGAATTCCATTAAATTCACTTAAATTTTCATTGTAATACTGTTTTCCAAATCCCATTTCATGATTACCATATAAAACATTTGAAATGCTGGCTCCAGCAGGAAAAACAAGGTCTACAAGTACAGAAGAAATATAATCTGCATTACTTGTAATAGTAAGATCATAAATTTTAAATCCTAAGTCTTTTTGACCCATTTCTTGCTGTGATATTCCCAAAATAGTTCCAGCATGAACAATCACATCATCATTTACAAGTTCTATGTAGTCGCATTCTCTTATATCTTTATCGAGATCTGAAGGCAATTTTACTGAAATTTTTGAAGTAGTTTTATGTTCTGCATTTTGCTCAAGATTCCCCCCAACAAGGGGGATAATGTCATTGCGTGGTTCGTTATTAATATAAACTTGCATTACCTTATCCTCCTTGCTACAGCATCAGTATATTGCCTATTTGTTACGTTTCTGCTAATCTTGTCACCGTCAAGATACATATCACCCGCAGTGACAACTACCATTTGCGGTTGTTGTGCAAAAGGCATGAATGCAAACATATTTTCAATTGCTGAAATTCCACCAAGCTTTCTGTAAGCATCGGATTCTTGTGAAGTTAAAACCATTTCTCCTCGATGTAAAAGTGCTGGATAATCATCAAATGGAACATAATCCATACCTATACGTAAACGTGGAAGATTAACTTTTGGAATATGAGGTATTGCTGGTATGCCAATATTATCGGTTATATCATTAATCCCATCTATCATTTTATTTATCAATAATATTGCATTATTAAGAACACCTTCAATATATGTGGGAATCAAATTAAAAATCCCCTTAAAAATTTTTACAATATCATCCCATGCCCTAGACCAATTTCCCGAAAATACATCAGTTATAAAATTAATAATATTACGAAATATATCTATTATTCCACGCAATAATGGCATTATATTACTAATTGCTCCTGATAACACCTCACTAAATATAGCAGCTAGTTCTGAAATAATTGGACATAACGAGATAATTATTGGTATTATTACATTAAATAGATCTACTAACGGCGGAAGTAGTGCTTCTATTAACATAAGTATAGGATCTAATAAAGCAAAAAAGATATCAACTAGTGGAGGCAATAACTTTACTATGAGATCCATAATTGGTGGAATTAGCTCCAATAAAGGTGGTAGCAGCGCACTTATCACTTCAAGTAATACCGGTAATACTTTTTCAATTAATTCTGTAATTTGAGGAATTAATTTATCAAAAAGATCTAAAATTATAGGAAACAAATCTTTAGCTAAATCTGCTATTTGAGGTACTAATTCCTTTATAAAGTCACTAAGAATAGGTAATATTTTATCAATCATGTCTAATATTGGAGGTATTAATTGATTTATTAAATCATTTAATATAGGTAAAACTTCATCAATTAATGGTTGAAAATCTTTTAGGAGTGCACTAACTGCCCCATTTAAAGCCTCAGGAATTACATTAAATTGTCCTAAAATGCCCTCTAATGATAGGTCTGAACTAGTTGAAAGATTTTTAAATACATCATCAAGGCCTAGAGCATCCTTTGCATTATCCTTAAACTTTTCTGATAATGAACCTAATTTAGAATTTAACCCATCAGTGCTTTTTTCAGCATTTTCTGTTGCTGTTACATAATTATTTATAATACTAACTGATTTATCTAGGTTAGTTGTTGACTTATCAATATTAGTGGTTGATTTATCTATATTCTTAGTGGTAGATCTACTAAAATCTGCACTTAAATTAGCACTAGCACTTAATGTAGTGATTTTTGAATTAGTTGTGGAGTTAATTGTATTTGATGTACTTGATGAATTAACTATTGATGTATTTGTTGTATTGTTATTCACTGTTTTTTTAGACATTTATAATTCACCGTCCTAAATTGCTCTTTGCTCGAGGCTATCTGCTAATCGGTCAAGAGCTTTTTGAAATTGTTCCCCTGCTTCAGCTTCGCTAATTTCAAGTGCATAATATGCTTTTGCTTTTCTCAATTGCGAAATTTCTTCAGAGTTGTATTTTGTAGGGGTTGGATATTTTCTAGCTCTTATACTCATAACTTCGCGCATTTTTGTATCTTCCGACAACCCCTGAAACAAAGAGATAAATTTGCGCCAGTCTAATTTGTTTTGTTGCTCTATCAAATCTATTCCATATGCTTGCATGAATGAAGAATATATGTAACTTGAATCTTGTGAAAAATCCATTATTTTTGTATTATCATCAGATGGCTTTGATTTGATTTCTATAAAATCTTCATATATTTGCTGGATTAAGGCAACTTTATCTTCTTGTGAAAAATTTTTAACCTTACTATAGTCTTGAACTAGAATTTGAAGGGATAATTCAAGCTTATCCAAAAAATTAAAATTTTCATCTTTTTGAAGATCAAAAAACCTTAATACAACATCAAACGATAAATCTAACTTGATGAGACGTTTTTTGAAATAAAAAGAACTTTCTAATGGATAAGCTATCATTTTATTTCCGCCCCGCTAATTTACTTTTATATTTTTTTGAAAAGTTCTTTCTCTCCTCATCCATATATTGCGTTAAATTGGGAACAATCACATTCGATATAAAAGGAATTATTGCATACATCATTTCAATAAAATTATTTTCATAATATTTCAGAATTTCTTCTGTGTTTTCCTTTCCAAAAATTAATTCCAATAATTTTAAAATTGACTTTTCATATTCCTCCATGGCATTGGAAATTTGTGATATATCTTCAGAATTATCTTTATATTTTTTAATTTCTTGTTCAGCTTTTAATACAGAGTTATATCGTATATTAAATTCTTTAATAATTTCATCTACAGATAATAAAACTGTTAATTCTTTTTCCCCTAATTTAACCTGTTCTTCAATTTTTTTTGCTCTTTTAAGCTCGTACATAAAATTCTCCTTTAAAAATAGAGGGCGAATTTCTCCGCCCTCACTAATATGCGGATGAGACTGTGTCTTGCCGGCTTTATTTTTTTATTTTTAGAAGTAATTACTTCTTCAAAAATAGCTGGTTACCAGTGGTTTCCGTATTATCAACAGCACATCCTTTTTCTGTTGAACTTAATGTTAATTATACAATTATTGTAGTCGCATATTCTTAATTAAATTAATATGTATAATGTTAAGAAACAGAAATATAAACTAAGTCAATTATGCCTGTACGGCAGAAGTTACTTCTGGCTCACCATTACCATGGAAAGTTACAGAGATATCTGATGCTGCATTTGCATCTCCGCCTGTATCACCAATATTTGCAATAGTAACATTCCAAGTAATTACTTTTCCATTTGGACGAGTAATCTTAAGTGATGTTTTTCTCTTATCGCCAAAGTAATATTTAGTTGCTTCACCAAATATATAGTCTTGAGCAGCATCGCCATAATAACGAGTACCTGTCAATGTAATTGTAATCTGGCCTCCGGTTACTTCTGATCTTCCCCAGCCACCATCACCAAGACATGAAAATTGCTTAATAACCTCATTGATTGATTCTGTAATGTTTGTAAAGCCTTCCTTAAGCATTGCATAAGTTGGTGCTTCTGCTGTTGGAGTCGTATTAATTTCGACTGTAGTAAAAGCATTAATTCCTAAATTTGTAGCCATATTTATCTACTTCCTTTGTAATAAAATTTTATCCTAAATATTGAGCTATATAACCACTGACCACTATCATCAAGCCCAATACAATTAGGTGGATTAACAGTACCTATTTTTATAACTTCCCAATTTTCTCCACTTGGACGTTTAGACAACATACCAGTATGTATGTTTGACATCGCATTCAATAAAGTTTGTAAATTACTGTTTTTACCTTTAAGTACAATTGCTAAACTATTAATTCCGCCACCGTCTAAATATCCCTTTTCTTCAAAATCATTTTCTTCATTTGGGTCTAATCCTATATATATCGAAAGCCCATTATCATGTGGTACTATGCCATGTTCAATTGTTGTATATGGTGTTGATAAGCTTGTTGCAAGCGTTCTAAACGCTTCTAAAATTTCGTAATACAAATTTACACATCCTTTATATAATGTATTAATAAACGTTTAAAATTTTAGACTATTTTTAAAATGTTAATTTGCCATTTCACTGTCCCCCTATTTTTTTTTGTAGTTATCTATTATCTTTCTTTAAACAAGTAGCTGCTAATGTTTTCTTTCTATGATTTAATTGTAGCAGTATGATTCGGGACATTGGGGACAAGTTAATTGTTCTTTATGTAACGATAATAAATCTTTTTAATCCCATCATATGAATTGCCGCCACCAACAGCAATTGCAACTTCATCCCATGAGTAACATTCAACAAATCTTAAAGTTATAATCATGCGAACTAAACTATCTTGAATATTATTTATATATTCTTGAATTGCAATCATTTCTTCAAAAAGTTCGTTTTTTAATGAGTTTACTTTTGTTTCAAGATATTGAATCTTCATTGCATCTCCATTGTTATCTTTAAGAAACATAGGATTATTTAAATTATTATTTAATTCTTTAAGACGTCTTTCATTTAATTCTATTTCCTTTTTTAAATAATGAATTTGAGACAGATCTTTGTTAGTCATTGAAAAACTCCTATACAATTAATTTATTATCTTTTATTTTTAAATCATTATCTTTGATGTTAATAAGATCCTAAAAGTTAGAAACAAAAATGATACGATTAATTAAAATTAAAGTGTAACAATTAATTTTGTTGCATTTATGCGACAAAATTAGGAAAAAAAATAGACATAGCCTCTTCAGAAGATAAATTTAACGTTTTTACAATTTTATTAGCTTGTTCTATTGTAAAATAATTTTTATCATTTATAATATAGCTAAAACGCCCTCCTTCAACGCCTAATAAATTAATTATTTCTTTTTCACTGTAATCATTTTCTGCAATTTTTTCTTCCAACTTAATAATATTGATTTTCAAAATCAAGCCCTCCAATTCTCGTTTATGCGACTGATGCTTTTTTTATATTAACATACAATACATATGATGTCAATAAGTTAATTTACTTTTTGCGAATTTTATTCGAATATTCAGAAACAACGTTGCGTTTATGATACAAATATGTTATTTTTATAGTGGAGGTGGTTTTATGAATGTACATGAACGAATAAAAAACAGAAGAAAAGAACTTAGCATATCTGCTGATCATGTTGCAAAGGCATTAAATGTATCCCGTGCAACAATATACAGATATGAATCATCAGAAATTGAAAAACTACCAACATCAATAATTGAGCCATTATGTAAAGTATTAAAAACGACTCCAGCTTATTTAATGGGATGGGATGATAATGTATCAGAAGAAGATAAAAATACTGATAATATAAGAGACGAACTTTTTGAAAAACGAAAACTATTATTTGATTTATCAGCAAAAGCAACCGAAAAAGATTTAGATAAAATAATAAAAATAGTTGAAACTTTAACAGAATAATTTACTGAGGTGGTATTATTATGGAAGACATTTTTATAAGGGAACTAAAAATGCCCTTAACTGTCCGAGCATTTACAATGCCTGACAGTAATGGAGATTATAATATCTATGTAAATATGGATTTATCCGATATCACTAAGGACTCAGCAATTAAACACGAAATGAATCATATAAAAAATAATGATTTTTCAAGTAATTTATCTGCTACCCTTATAGAAAATAGACTAAAATAATTTTATTTTAATCTGTTCATTTTAAACTTTAAATTATAAACTTCGTAAGGAAAAGCCCTGCGGAGTTTATAATTTAATAAATGTATTTATATTTTTTCTAAACACATTATACTTCTTTTAACTCTAAAAATGTAAAAATCCCAGCAAACATTGAGTTTGCTGGGATTTAATATCTTGAAATATAAAATTCTGACTATCTCTTTGAGAACTGTGGTGCACGGCGTGCGCCCTTGAGTCCATATTTCTTTCTTTCCTTCATTCTCGGGTCACGAGTGAGGAATCCTGCCTTCTTAAGTGCTGGACGAAGTTCTGCATCAAATTGAAGCAATGCACGGGAAATACCGTGACGAATTGCACCTGCTTGACCTGTAACTCCACCACCATTAACGCGGCAAACGATGTCAAACTTCTCTGTTGTTCCTGTCAGTTCAAGAGGCTGACGAACAATAAGCTTAAGTGTTTCAAGTCCAAAATAATCATCAATGTTTCTGTCATTGATTGTGATGTTACCTGTGCCGGGGTAAACGCGTACCCTTGCTACTGATTTCTTTCTGCGGCCTGTGCCGTAAAAATATGGATTACTATCGTACATTATTGTTGCCCCCTCCCTTAAAATTCTCTTACTACTGGCTTCTGTGCTGCATGTGAATGTTCAGAACCCTTGTAAACACGAAGTCTTGTAAGTGCTTCTCTTCCGATAACTGTGTCAGGAATCATACCCTTAACAGCCTTTGTAACAACAAACTCAGGCTTTGTTTTCATGAGAGTGCTGTATTTTACTTCTTTCATATTGCCAATATAACCAGTGTGATGATAGTACATCTTCTGGTCAAGTTTTTTGCCGGTTAAAACAACCTTTTCAGCGTTGATGATGATAACATGGTCACCACAATCAGCGTGAGGAGCAAAAGTTGGCTTATGCTTGCCTCTAAGAAGAGTTGCAGCCTCAGCAGCTACGCTACCAAGAGTTCTTCCTGATGCGTCAAGCACATACCAGCTGCGAGTAATATCTCCAGCCTTAGGCATATAAGTTGACATAAACTTACCTCCAAAATTTTAAATCTTTTAATTGAATGCAGGATTTATATTATCACAAGGGTTCGTTTGTGTCAATACATATTTTATTGATTTTTTAATTTACATTTTACAATCTCTCATTTACTCTTGTTTTCTTTCATTTTCATATAAAAAGCTCGCGAGTGAAATACAAAAAAATATTTACAGTTTTGCGTTTTAGTTGTAGAATAATAAAGAATTTTGAAAAGAGGTTTTTTTATGCAACAGCTTATGAGTTATATGAGAAGTGCAATTGAAAATTATAATATGATTGAGGATGGAGATAAAATCTCTGTTGGCGTTTCTGGTGGCAAGGATAGCCTTGCTCTGCTTGTTGGGCTTGCGGAGCTACGTAGATTCTACCCGAAGCATTTTGAGTTAATTGCCATAACACTTGACCCATGCTTTGATGGAGTTGAAGAAGACTATTCACAGATTTCAGAGCTTTGCAAGAGACTTAATATACCATATATAATAAAAAGAACTGAACTTGCAAAGATAATCTTTGAAACGCGCAAAGAAAAAAATCCATGTAGCTTATGTGCCAGAATGAGGCGTGGCTCTTTGCACGATATTTCAAAGGAAAACGGATGCAACAAAATTGCTTTGGGACATCATATGGACGATGCAGCAGAAACCTTTATGATGAACCTGCTTAATCTAGGTCAAATCGGATGTTTTTCCCCTGTATCCTATCTTTCACGCAAAGATTTATATATGATTAGACCTCTTATTTTCGCCACAGAAAAAGATGTTCAAAAAGCAGTTAACAGAAATCATCTTCCCATTGTTACAAGCCGTTGCCCAGCAGATAAGAACACCGAAAGGGAAAAAGTTAAAAATCTTTTGAATAAGCTTGAAAAAGACTACCCTAATTTACGAAAAAAAATTGTTGGTTCTATGCAGCGTAGTGAAATTGACAATTGGTAATTTAATTATATTAATATTGTATAGAACTATTTTGAAGCAGAAGTTTATCTCCTTCTGCTTTTTATTTTATATAAATTTTAGAAAGCATATATATAATATTATCATTGTTTTATACAAATTACATATTTTATATATTTTTTGTTCATTATTTTTATAAAAAGTGTTGACATATAGTTAAGTATATGATATATTAAAGAAACAGAAGGGGTACAACATTACTTAATGAAAAAATAGTGTTCAACCTTATAAAACGAAGTGGGCGGAGGGGATTTGCAGTGTTTTATTTTAATAGAGTGGATAGCGATTTCCCCTCATCGAGTTAACATTTTCTAATTGCTTTCTTATACATAGACATTTGGATGTGAAGCTTCTCCCGCTTCACATCCCCTCCTATTGTAACGCAACCACATTAATAATTTGCAGTTGTGTTTTTATTTGTTGCTAGTGTTTATTTTTTAATGAACATAGGCACTTTATTATTGCCACAAAACATATTTTCACATAAGGAAGCCATCTGCAGTATTGCAGATGGCTTCCTGTTTTATCTTTATTTTATTTGTGACTCTATTCTCTGTGCCACTTAACTCCTTGAGGTGTATCCTCAAGAATAATTCCCTGCGACTTAAGATTATCTCTAATTTCATCAGAGAGTTTAAAATTTTTGTCTTTTCTCGCTTGATTTCTATTCTCTATAAGCTCTTCAATTTCACTATCAATTGACTGTATATTTCGGTTATAAACTATACCTAAAACCTCACAAAGCTCATCAAATTCATCGATTGCATACTGGCAAAGTTCCTGTGACGAATTTGTATTGATAACACTTGTATTTATATCTCTTACAAGCTCATAGATTGCTGCAAGTGCATCCGCTGTATTAAGGTCATCATCCATAGCTTTTATAAACTGATCACGGCGAGAAGACAATGCATTTATTATTTCAGCATCTCTTGGCTGTGCACTTTCTTCTGCATTTTTAAGTGCAAAATCCAAACCATCTCGACAAGTATAAAGCCTTGAGAGTGCTGATTTACACTGTTCTATTATATCCACGCTGTAATTTATCGGGCTACGATAATGCGAACTAATCATCAGATATCTTATTGGCTCATATCCGTATTTTTCTGCAACATCACGAACAGTAAAGAAATTGCCAAGAGATTTGGACATCTTTACATTGTCAACATTTATATACCCATTGTGCATCCAGTAGTTGGCAAACTGTTGTCCGTTGCAACATTCGCTTTGAGCAATCTCGTTTTCGTGATGAGGAAAGATGAGATCCTGTCCACCGCAATGAATATCAATGGTGTTTCCAAGGAAGCGACGAACCATTGCAGAACACTCAATATGCCAGCCTGGCCTGCCTTTTCCCCACGGTGATTCCCAAAATGGCTCACCTGGTTTTGCAGCCTTCCAAAGAGCAAAGTCCATAGGTTCTTCTTTTATCTCACCTATATTTATTCTTGCCCCTGCCTCTAAATCCTCTAACGGCTGGTGAGAGAGCTTTCCATATTCACTGAAATTTTTGGTTGAAAAATAAACATCTCCATTGCTTGCTGGATAAGCATATCCACCATCTACAAGGTCCTGTATAATGCTTATTATCTCATCAATATTCTCTGTTGCCTTTGGGTGAATTGTAGCCTCTCTAACATTCATACCCTTAGCATCTTTCCAGTATTCTTCAATATACTTTACAGAGACCTCTTCAAAAGATATATTTTCTTCGTTTGCTCTTTTGATTATTTTATCATCAATATCTGTGAAGTTCTGAACAAAAGTTACTTTGTTGCCTCTATACTCAAGATAACGGCGAAGTACATCAAACACACAAAGTGGACGAGCATTACCAATGTGTATAAAATTATACACAGTAGGTCCGCAAGCGTAGATTTTAAATTCACCTGGGGTTATCGGTAATAACTCTTCTTTTGTTTTTGACAGCGTGTTAAGGATTTTCATTTTTACTTTTCCTCCAATTTTACAGCGAGATCTTTTATGCAATTCTCCAGCCTAGCAATTTGCTGTGCGACAGGATCTGGAACATGAATTTGGTCAAGATTATCCACTCGCATCCCATCTCTTTTAACAACTATTGCAGGAACACCGACAGCTGTGCAATTCGGTGGGATTTCTTCCAGCACTACAGCACCTGCCGCAACATTTGTATTGTCCCCTATTTTAAATGGTCCAAGCACCTTTGCTCCTGAGCCAATCATAACATTGTTGCCAATTGTTGGGTGGCGTTTACCTGTATCTTTTCCTGTACCTCCAAGGGTTACTCCTTGATATATAGTAACATCGTTACCAATTTCTGCTGTTTCGCCTATAACTACCCCTGTACCATGGTCTATAAAAAACCTTTCACCAATTTTGGCTGCGGGGTGAATTTCTATACCAGTTTTTCTAACCGCACGCTGAGAAATATACCTTGCAATAAAGTACATTTTTCTGTTATAAAACCATTGTGCTTTTCTGTGCATCCTTATAGCACGCAAACCTGGATAGAGCAAAAGAACCTCAAGAGTTGACCTTGCCGCCGGGTCTCTTTCCCTAACGCATGCTATATCTTGTTTAAGTCTTTCAAACATAGTTAAGCACCTCCTATACTAAAATAAAGTTCGTTTTAAAAATAAAAAACACCGCTTCCATCGCCCAATGGCGACAGAGGCGGTAATCCGCGGTTCCACTCCGAATTTGTAACTCAAAAGCCGATAACGGCGGCAACCGCACAAAGATAATAAGCTATAAAAGCTAGCTTTTCCCCTTGTGTGCTGATGGGTGCATTTCTCCAAAAAAGCATAAGGAACGCTCACAGCAATACGCTTCCCTCTCTTGTATGCTTTGGTTGGATACTCCTCCCAATAAACGCATTTTATTTTGTATGAATATTTAGTATTATATCACATTATAATTATTTTGAAAAGTCAATAAGTTTACTACTCTCTACAATATATATTGCACCAGAAACAACTGTGAGAAAAGCTGTAATACTAAGCAAGATGTTTGAGATAAGAGGTAATGGTACAGATGCTGGAATAAAGCCCATATATTCAATCTCTTTAAGCAGCATTATGAGAATTGTAAAAGTCATCTGGCTGACTGTTTTCACCTTGCCCCAAATATTTGCTGGTATTATTATACCCTCTGCACTTGCAACAAGTCTAATTGATGTTACTGCGAATTCTCTTGTTAGGATTATAAGAACTATCCATATATTGCAAAGACCAAGCTGCATGAAAGCAAGCAGTGCAGCTGTTGTAAGCATTTTGTCTGCTACAGGATCTGTAAGCTTACCAAACACTGTAATTTGATTGTTTTTTCTTGCAAGCTTGCCATCAATAGCATCTGTTATAGCTGCTATTGAAAAAGTGAGTATTGCCCAAATAAATCTGTGCGGAACATCAATAAGAATTGCTGCAAGAAAAATGGGTGTCATTAACATCCTAAAAACCGTAAGCTTGTTTGGTGTATTCATGTCAGCCTCCCATTTATTTTTCAACTACCTTGCCCAAAAGATCATACTCCATTGTGCCAATTATTTTGACATCAACGAACTCGCCCTCTTTGATTACATCTTCACAGGTAAACAGCACTTTGCTGTCAATCTCTGGAGCATCCTTATAACTTCTGCCGTAATAACTGTCGCTATTGGCATCATAACCTTCAGTCAATACTTTATATGTTTTTCCTATGCTTTTTTCATTATTATCCATAAATATATCATATTGTGCCTGCATAATCAACTCTCCGCGACGGATTTTTTCTTCCGTCTCTACCTGATTTTCAAAACTTGCAGCAGGAGTACCCTCCTCAGCTGAATATGCAAAACAACCGAGCCTATCAAACTTAATATCTTTTACGAACTCAGCAAGGCTTTCAAAAGATTCAGGGGTTTCACCTGGAAAACCTGTAATAAAAGTTGTTCTAAGCACTACATCAGGAATTTTTGCACGTACTTTTGAAATAAGTTTTGTAAGTTCCTTCTTTGAGCCTGTACGGTTCATAGCCTTTAAGATATCCGCATCGGCGTGCTGAAGTGGCAAGTCAATATAATTTAATACTTTTTCCTGCCTTGCTATTGTGTCTATCAACTCATCTGTTAAACAGTCTGGATAACAATAGAGAAGTCTTAACCATTCTATACCCTCTATTTCGCAAAGCTTGTCAAGAAGTGTCGGCAACATAAGTTTGCCGTAGACATCTTCACCATAGCGTGTCGTATCCTGTGCTATAACCACAACTTCTTTTACCCCAGACTGTGCAAGAGCCTGCGCTTCTTCTACTATATCCTCTATTTTCCTACTGCGAAAGGGACCACGAATTTCAGGTATTGCACAATATGTGCAGCAGTTTGAGCAACCATCTGCTATTTTAAGATATGCCAAATATTGAGGAGTTGTGAGCAATCTTTGACCATTTAAAGCCAATTGCTCGTTTGGTGGAAAATTGGCAATACGTTTACCTTCAAGTGCATTTTTGCATACCTGTGCTATGTTTTCGTTTGCACCAATACCAATTATTGCATCAATTTCAGGAATTTCATCTATAACCTCTTGCTTATATCTTTCTGCAAGACAGCCAGTTACGATTATTTTTTTAATATCGCCATCTTCTTTAAGCTGTGCCATTTCCAATATATTTTCTATTGCCTCTTTTTTGGCATCCTCTATAAAACCGCAGGTGTTTATAATTACTGCATCTGCACCCACTGCATCGTTTACTATTTCAAAGCCCTCCTGCTCAAGTTTTGCAAGCATAAGCTCTGCATCAACCTGATTTTTAGGGCAACCGAGAGAAATCATACCTATTTTATACATCGCTCTCCCACTCCTGTTCGTTAATTGCATTTTTTATATCGCTGTACTGATATCCAAGCCTCATCAGTGCATTTATTGTACGTCTTAATTCCTTTTCGTCTGACAGATCCCTGTTTACGAACTTCGTATTAAGTAAATTAATAATACACTCTTTATCATCTGTGTCAAGTTCACCCGCAACATCATCTGCAATTTCTCTTGAAATCCCACGGCTTATAAGCTCTTGACGAATACGAAATGAGCTCATCCCCTTACGCCTTACAAGTTCCTGTGCAAGCCTAGTTGCATAACTCTCATCATTTAAAAGCCCAAGCTCTTCCACTCTGTCTGCAACATCCTGTGCTATATGTTTTTCAACTTTTTGTGAAAGCTTTTGTACTAACTCTTTTTTGCAATGGTCTCGCCTTGAAATTATATCCAGTGCTCTGTTATAAGCACGACGAAAGCCAACCGCATCAAGCAATGCAGTCAGCTCATCATCTGTTATTTCATCACCGTTTCGTATTGTTTGAGAATACCAAAAGTCTGAATCGACTGTTGCTCTATATTCATCATCAATACTAATGTGAATTTTGTTGCCCTTACCTTTTTTGGCTGTGATTATCATTACTCGTCATCCACTGCTATGTCCAGCTTCGCCTTGGCTGTTGCTGCAGTTTCAGGTATTGCTGGCTCGGCTTTTGTAGCTGCGAATCCAGATTTAAGCTTTTCTGCAAGCTTTGCCTGATTTTCTCTTATTTCATCTTCAATAGATTTTCTAAGTGCTTCATCATTTGCGAGGAATTCTTTTACATTATCCCTACCCTGACCAAGTCTTGTTTCTCCATAAGAGAACCAAGCTCCGCTCTTTTTGATGATATCAAGCTTTACGCCAATGTCTAAAATCTCGCCTTCTCTAGAGATTCCCTTACCATACATAATATCAAATTCTGCCTCTTTAAATGGAGGTGCTACTTTATTCTTTACTATTTTTGCTCTGGTGCGTGAGCCAACAAACTCATTGCCAGCTGCTTTAAGCTGTTCAATGCGTCTTACATCTATTCTTATTGATGCGTAGAATTTAAGTGCACGGCCACCTGTGGTAGTTTCTGGGTTGCCATAGCTTATTCCAACTTTCTCTCGCAACTGATTTATAAAGATAATTATTGTGTTTGATTTTGCTATTACGCCAGCAAGTTTGCGAAGCGCCTGTGACATAAGCCTTGCGTGCAAGCCAACATGAGAGTCACCCATTTCACCCTCTATCTCTGCTCTTGGAACAAGTGCCGCAACAGAGTCGATAATAATTATATCCATTGCACCTGAACGTGCAAGGGCCTCTGCAATCTCAAGTGCCTGCTCACCATTGTCTGGCTGAGACACAAGCAAAGAATCAACATCTACTCCTAATTTTGAAGCATAAATCGGATCAAGTGCATGCTCTGCATCAACAAACGCTGCCTCACCGCCCATTTTTTGAGCCTCAGCAACAGCATGAAGAGCCAAAGTTGTCTTACCTGATGATTCAGGACCATATATCTCTATTATACGGCCTCTTGGCAAGCCACCGATACCTGTGGCGGCATCAAGAGCGATTGAACCTGTTGATATTGCCTCAACACTCATACCCTCGTTTTGACCAAGACGCATAATAGCACCTTTACCATATTTCTTCTCAATTTGTGCAAGAGCTGTATCCAACGCCTTCTTTTTACTATCAGACACTTTCATAACCTCCGTTTGTAAACATTTTTATAAGTACAAATGTTCGCTATGGACTAATTATATATTATCAAATTTCAAAATGCAATAGAAAAATGAAATTTTTGTAGTTATAAAAAAAATACTTGCATTTTATGTTTAAATTTGATAATATATCTCTGTTGTATCTGTTATAATTGTAAAGGAGGTGCTGACAAGATGGCAAAATGTGAATTCTGTGGTAAGGATGTTTCCTTCGGAATTGCTGTTTCCCACTCTCACAAGCGCTCAAACAGAACTTGGAAGCCCAATGTAAAAAGAGTTAAAGCAGTCGTTAATGGTGCTCCTCGTAGAGTGCACGTCTGCACTCGTTGCTTGCGTTCAGGCAAGGTTACTCGTGCAGTTTGATTTAATTTGATTTGATTAAAACTGAAGCTGTCTTTATGAAGGCAGCTTCTTTTTTTATTTTATTTTTATACAATTTATTCTAATACAACCTTTTGTAATTATATATTGACATGTGAGCTATTAACACTTAAAATAGTTTAAGACAACAAAGTTCTTGTGGAGGTAATATAGTGTTTAATTACGAAATTTTTTATAAGAAATTTTCAGACTGGTATATGTCATTTAAAATTAATGCCACAAACGAAAACGCAAAGAATTTCTTTGAAAAAATGTTCGTGGATGGTTTTACCTTTTGCTATGATGATGTGTTCGAAGACGATGATACCGTAATTACAAAGGTATTTAGAGGTACATATTTAACATCTGTTCAAAGCGTTACAGGTCAAATTGAAAAGTTTGAATGGATAGAAATCAAAATGGGTATAAAAGATGATTATTCCAATATCGTAAGTAGTAAAACTATTGGATATGAGATTTAAAAAATAGTATTTAAAAGCACACTGATTAGCTATTTTGCATTAGTGTGCTTTTTTATTTGTATAAGTATAGTAATTCATAAATTTTATCTTTGAATTTGTAATACACATAATACATGACTCATATTATTTGTTTTTTAAAAATCCAATTAATAGATAAGACCTTTTACGCTCTTTGTTCCAATTGTTTGTTGTAATTTTCGATTATCAAATAATTATTTGATAATAAATAGGATTTGCAAACTCTTGTAAAAAAATTTATAGGGGAGAATAAAACGCCGAAAATCAGCCTAATTTGTCCAAAATTTTCTAGTCTTAAGACATAAAAAAACCTTGATAAACAACGTAATTATACGGTTTATCAAGGTTTTACTACATGGCTGCGGAAGAAGGACTTGAACCCTCATAAACAGAGTCAGAGTCTCAACTTGTGTAAAATTAAGTACGTAACTACGTTGTTTTAGAGCCTTGTTTGAATTTTTGTCGTCTGCTTGTCGTCTACTCATTAATAAATAAATGTTTGTAACACTCAGAAAGCTTTACAAAATAGACATTAAAAAGATAAAGATGACGTGGTTGAGATATTAAAATGTGCTTCATTATCAGTCCACAATTCACCTTGTGTCATTATTGATTCACATATTAAAGTCAATATCATTTTTAATTGGTATGATATAATTGCCCCTGGAGTATCCAGTTGTAGTCCCCTGATATTTCTTGGTATGATATAATCCCGTTTGCAAGGTCAACAATCCTTACCGGGTTGTAGTCCCCTGATATTTCTTGGTATGATATAATTTAATGCTGCATCTTCTTTAGCTGTCCATTGTTGTAGTCCCCTGATATTTCTTGGTATGATATAATTGGTTGGCTTACGATTAGAGGAAAAAATAAGTTGTAGTCCCCTGATATTTCTTGGTATGATATAATAGCATCCCAACCTCCAAATAAAGAGGCAATGTTGTAGTCCCCTGATATTTCTTGGTATGATATAATTTGCTAAAACTTCTATACTCAAACAATATTGTTGTAGTCCCCTGATATTTCTTGGTATGATATAATTAATCCGTGTTTTCTACCAGCGTTGTAACTGTTGTAGTCCCCTGATATTTCTTGGTATGATATAATGAATATCTCTGTCTTGTGTTAGTGTCATTCGTTGTAGTCCCCTGATATTTCTTGGTATGATATAATCTATTACGCTCTGCTCATTTTGAGTGTAGCTGTTGTAGTCCCTGATATTTCTTGGTATGATATAATCTCCACTTTTATTACAATTGTTCCGTTACCGTTGTAGTCCCCTGATATTTCTTGGTATGATATAATTAAATCACTTGATAATATAGAGCCTAATGTGTTGTAGTCCCCTGATATTTCTTGGTATGATATAATTGGGTATGATTTAGGTTGTTCATTGCTTTTGTTGTAGTCCCCTGATATTTCTTGGTATGATATAATTTACCCTTCTTGCAATATCCGCGACTACGGGGTTGTAGTCCCCTGATATTTCTTGGTATGATATAATAACTTAGTAAGTCTTGACCGTACATACGACGTTGTAGTCCCCTGATATTTCTTGGTATGATATAATCAAACACACCAACAGGAATGAGCATTAAAGGGTTGTAGTCCCCTGATATTTCTTGGTATGATATAATTAGCAAATATCTTTGATACATCATCAATAGAGTTGTAGTCCCCTGATATTTCTTGGTATGATATAATCCACAATGCTCGCAATATTCGTATTCTGCAGTTGTAGTCCCCTGATATTTCTTGGTATGATATAATTTGCACCACCCTCAATATATCCAAGTCTGTTTGTTGTAGTCCCCTGATATTTCTTGGTATGATATAATTGATCCAGAAGTAAAAGCAAGGCTTATTGAAGTTGTAGTCCCCTGATATTTCTTGGTATGATATAATTGTACTTGCATTGGTTAAGTCGGTAACATCAGTTGTAGTCCCCTGATATTTCTTGGTATGATATAATTCAGCGTCTATGTATGGACAAGTTCTAAGCAGTTGTAGTCCCCTGATATTTCTTGGTATGATATAATTTAGAGCCTTAACTCCTGCAACTCCCAAGTGTTGTAGTCCCCTGATATTTCTTGGTATGATATAATTTATTAATAATAAACTCACGCATTTTTCATGTTGTAGTCCCCTGATATTTCTTGGTATGATATAATCGCTTTCATTCTGTCTGCAAGCTTAATTGAGTTGTAGTCCCCTGATATTTCTTGGTATGATATAATTAACCCCGCCTTTGATATTATCGAGGTGATAGTTGTAGTCCCCTGATATTTCTTGGTATGATATAATAAGAACGCTATATCATCGTTGAAGTTTATAGTTGTAGTCCCCTGATATTTCTTGGTATGATATAATTTAAAGGACAAGTTATTGATATATATTTTGGTTGTAGTCCCCTGATATTTCTTGGTATGATATAATCCGTCTTTAAGAAGTCCTTTATCATTTAAAGGGTTGTAGTCCCCTGATATTTCTTGGTATGATATAATGCTTTGTGCTAAACATGGCACATTACGATTGTTGTAGTCCCCTGATATTTCTTGGTATGATATAATTTTATTTTTTCCTCTAATCGTAAGCCAACCAGTTGTAGTCCCCTGATATTTCTTGGTATGATATAATTTCGATTCAAACATAATCGATGCACAAAAGGTTGTAGTCCCCTGATATTTCTTGGTATGATATAATCTCTTGAGATTTAATTTTCGAAACTGTAGTGTTGTAGTCCCCTGATATTTCTTGGTATGATATAATAGGCAAAAACTAAAATAAATATACTTACATGTTGTAGTCCCCTGATATTTCTTGGTATGATATAATTTTTGTTTCAAGTTTATTTATAGTTGTTTCTGTTGTAGTCCCCTGATATTTCTTGGTATGATATAATAAATTCATAAACATCAATGTTGCATTTTGAGTTGTAGTCCCCTGATATTTCTTGGTATGATATAATTCCCAGATGCAATAAACCGTTTATACCACTGGTTGTAGTCCCCTGATATTTCTTGGTATGATATAATTAATGGTCAATATCTACTTGTATATCCGTGGTTGTAGTCCCCTGATATTTCTTGGTATGATATAATTAACAGCTTCACCAAGAGCAACCATTAAATTGTTGTAGTCCCCTGATATTTCTTGGTATGATATAATTTTGTTTTAGTGTCATAAATCACATCGGCAGTTGTAGTCCCCTGATATTTCTTGGTATGATATAATCATCGGCTCTACTACTTGTACTTCGTACCTGTTGTAGTCCCCTGATATTTCTTGGTATGATATAATTACCTACTACCGATAATCACCAACGGTATAGTTGTAGTCCCCTGATATTTCTTGGTATGATATAATACAGGGGCAAAAAGTCCAGTCAGATAAAGGTCTGACTGGACTTTTTGTATTTATAAAACCAAATAATCTTATTTAAATAAACTAATAATTTATTATTTTTTAATAAATTGTTAGTTGTTCATATGAGAACGGGCCGTCATCTTGCGTTAGATTGCCAACAAGAATTTCAACGGATTCATACTGTTTTTCTGTTATTACAAGTAGCCTTACTGAACCATTATCGGGAAGATTTTTATATATTCTCTCCTTATGCTTTTCTACAGCATCATACCCATTGCACACACGAGCATAAACCGAAAATTGAACCATATGATATCCATCTTTAAGCAAAAAATTTCTAAACTGAGTTGCAGTCCTACGTTGTTGTTTGTTTGTTACGGGTAAATCAAAAAATACTAATATTCTCATAAATTTATTCATATTGATGAAGTCTTAGTTCTACAAGTTCTGGCAGAACTAATTCTTCCTTTGTTTTGTTGTAGCATGAGCTAAGACTTTGAACCATTCGTTCAATCGCATATGCCACACTGTGATTTTCGCCACCAGATATTATGTTTACATTTAGTAAGTTGAAAAGCTGGTGCTTGATATCTGGTGTGAAATCTTCGTCTTTATCAACATTAATCGCAACAAACAAGTCCACAACAGGTCTAAATGGTTCAATTAAATCATCTGCCAGATTAAAATTATTCAATTCACTGCGATGATGGATGCCAAGGGAAGGCTCAAAACCATATGTTGCTAAATTTCGTGCAATTACTCCTCTTAAAATTGAATATCCGTAGTTAAGGGAGGCATTAATTGTATTTTCGTCATCCCTTTTAAAGTCTTTTCCAAAAAGAAATTTAAAATACTTTGCTGCAGCTGTTGACTCAACATTCGTGATATCACCTGACTGTACAGTTGACTTAAGGTTATTTATGATTTTATACCCATTAATCCCACATATTTCAAGACATCTTGACTGATTTTCAATCTTTGCAATGACTATTTGTTGCCAAAGCCTTTTTAAAAAGGGCTTTGTTTGATTATATTGCAGATTTATCAGCTTGAGCTGTCTTGAAAAACTGTTAATTGGCAACATAACAGAAGTTGGAAGATGTTCTTTGTTGCAAACAAATAAAGCCACACCAAATTCAGAAAGTTTTGACAACACAAACGAATTAATAGATACATGCTGACTTTCTAAAATAATACAGCTTATATCTTCAATCGGGATTGAGCTGTTTTGATAGTCATTTTCTATTATCAGCTGGTTATTCTTTGATGTTAGAGTTGCTGAATTTGCTACAATAATGTTTCTGTAGGCCATTCAATCACCTTCAATTATTTAAAATATTGCCTCGTTTCTTTTCCAACTTTATAATAATTGCCGAGTACATCTACTTGATATTTTTCTATTAATTTTGTTGTTTTACCAATCGAACGTGTTTTATATGTTTTATCATGATTTATCGCTTCAATTGAGCATCTATTTATATCAAGTGTTTTATAATATAGCATAGACTCATTTTTGGTCAACTCCTTGGGCAATGTACTATTTTCGTTAATTAAAGAAAGTTTTATATCTTTTTGTGCAACTACCTTTATTAAATCATTTGGATAAAGTGAGAATATAAAGTCCTCATCATGCATATCTTTCCAGTTATTGTTTGCTTTTGATTTCACACACGCCCTGTTCGGCAACTGATCTTCCAACGTATTAGCAACATAAATCGGAACAAAGTAATATCCCTCATTTTCTACAAAGAAAACATCGACACGAATCATACTGTCATTACCTGCAACACCATTATCCTGATACACACGAACATTAAGATTTGACTTTTCAGCTATCAAAACTTTCTTAACCTCTGGACCTTGCTCACCTGTTTTTGTTGGTTTATAAAAGGAAACTAAAAATGCCTTTTCTGCATCTCCATCAAAGTCCAAAAGCCTTTGCCTGAGTGCACTATAAAGCCTTGTATCACTTGTTTTTGCTTCTTGAAGGTAACCCTTAATTTCTCCGTCTTTAAGCTTCAATTTATTCAAAGGTGTTTTAGAAACAACATAACCCTCATCAACTATCCTTGCACTTTTAACAGTCGCCAAATGAGCTGCACCAGTTACTTTACGCTTTGGCATTCTTGAAACAAAGCAAGGCTTTATTTCTTCCAAATTAATACCATTGTAATTTGACAAAGGAACTTCTTTAAGTAGTTGACTTGGATTTTTGCAAAGTCTAATATCAAGCTCCTCTTTAAAGTCCTTCCATGGGTGTGGAAATTTATCCAGGACTTCTCCAGTCCTGGGGTTAATCACTTCTGAGCCCTCATCATGTTGCATATATTCTATTTCTTTATAATTTGAGTATCTAGTGATTTTTTGAATCATACCGTCTGTAACGCAGGCAATAACCGCTGCATCTACAGCATGATGTAAATCACCATCTTCACGATTTTTTTTAATACCCCACCTTTTACGAACATAAGAAGTGACAGAACCATTAACAGCAGTTACTCTTTTTTTCTTGTTGGTTGCAGATGGAGCAAATACCAAATAGTCATTTATCAAATTGTACATTAATTTACTAATATACCTTGTATCAATTAGGTTTCTCTCTTTTAATCCTTTATCATCATCAGAAAGTTTTTCTTTTAAAAGTAATTGACGTTTTCTGTAGTCCCTTGTGTTATTTGTTACCCAAACAATAAAGTCATCTCTTTTTTTACCAGTAAGGTACTGCAGGGGCAACCTGTTTCCTTTTTGGCGATTTTCTTTAGATTTAACTAAGACTTTATTTTTATAGCCGTCATCAAAGCTAATACTATACGGTATTATATGGTCAACATCAACATAACCAGTTTCAAATAATCTATTTAGCTCGATTTGCTGTAAAGAATATGGGCAAATTCCATTTTGCTCTTCCCACAACTTTAGTTTTACAATATCCATACCCGATGGATTACTCTTATTAAATTCCTTTTCAATCCTATCTTTGATGCGATCATTTACAGCCTGATTGTCTTTCATTCCCTTCTCGAGCTTTTTACGATCATCAGGGCTTTTAGACATTTCACGAGCAAGCTCAATATTAACAAAAGATGGGCTTGTCCCTTGTTCTCTAATAATCGCATTAACAACCTTAATAGTTTGTGAAACAGCTCGTCTAACTACTGGGTTTGTAATATTATCAAATTCTTCAATTACCGCAGGCAAATATTTTTGTTTTTCACCGCTAACGTGGGCTTTAAATTCATATCCAGCCAGTGTACAAGCCTCATCATACCTTTTACCCTCTTCTAAGAACGGTATTAATTTGTCACAAGCAACAATTGATAAATGTCCAACTCCAGAAAAGCCTGAAAGGGTTAATAATGCTTCAATATCCTCTTGAGGTATCCCACAATTATTTAAACATTCAATTATTTCTTCATCTGTTGGATATATAAATAAAGCATATCCAACTTTATTTAATTTGTCCTTATCATATGACAACATATGTCCCTTAGAGACCTTATCAAGAGTTTTTCTAATCTTGTGATAAGATTTCAAATATTCAAATTTAGTTTTCTTTTCAACCTCTTCTTTATTTTTGTATCCATAACTAAGTGCTCCAAAACTTTCTTCATCTGAAAGCTTTAATTCTTTTCTAAGTCTATCATATGAAAGTGATGCAACATCGTGAGCAAGCTTAATGACTGCTTTTCTTTCATCTTCAGTAAGGCTACGAGAATCCTTATTTGAAAAAATTCTCATGTTATTAACATTTTGAAGCAGTGAAAAATATTCAAAGGAATAACAAGCCTTTGGAGCTCTTTTCTCCTTTTTCTCCTTCTCCAACGTGCAAAAACCAATCATATTTTCTTTTTGATTTCCACCATAAGGGCTATCACCACCAGGTCCAAGAGCAAATGACCTTTGTGACATTAAGATATTTATATATTTGTCTTCAATCTCGCAAGAGGCAAAACTCATTCCAAATTCACACTGTTTTTCAAATATTTTTTGAACCTCTTCAAGTACCAAATCTCTACCAAACGTGTTTGAGTAATCCTCGATTTTATTGCGTTTACAATTTTTATATTTACTGTCTTTAAAAAGCATTTCGCCAATGGTTCTATAGCCTTTGGATTCTAACAACTCTGCATTACTTTTGACAGCATTTAAAAGTTTACCTGCCTCTTGGTCAACTGCATCCGTTTTTCTGTTGGACTTAAATCCTCTTCGTTGAGCAAGGTGAATTAACACCCTAGCAAATTCCTCATTTGTAAGTTGCTCGTCCAATGCTTTTGCTCTAAGCTCATAAACATCACTTAATATACCATTATATAAGTTATCAAGTTGACTTTGAGTAAGAATGTTTTCATTTATAATCAGGTTTTTAATACGTTCCAGTCTATGTCTATGCCTGCGAAGCCTTCTTCTTGCACCTCGTGCTTCTCTTCTTGGCTTTGCAAGAGATGATCCATCTTTTGGATTTTCAGCAGCATCAAAAATTCTTGAGCCAATTTTTATTATTCTCTTTGGTTCATCTTTTCCATCTAACTCTAACACTGCAAAACCTACCGATGTAATACCAATATCTAATCCTATACCGTAAGACATATTATTACCACCCTTAATTTTTGTATTATGTTATAACTGGAATCCTTTAAAAAGATAACGGTCGACCGAAGTCGACCGTTAGAGCTTTTCGGTTTACTACCTTATTGTAGTGACCTGATAGTTCTTGGTATGATATAAGAACGACATTATTCTACCATATAAATCAAGTTTTGTAAATATTATTCACTGATTTTTATAATTTTTTTATTTTTAGATCAAATTTCATAAATGAGCGAGGATGCAAATGAATGCAACCTAGCCCGCTCTACTTTTGTATGTTTGATTTTTTTAGGTTATAAGAAAAATCAACTGATATACAAGAGGTAGAGATAATGTTGCTGGCTTAATTTTATGTAATAAACATAATAGGAAGTTTAAGTACATTTAATAGTTTGACAACTGAACAAGAATTTGCTTTCAATATCCTAAGATATTATTCGATGATACTCGTTCAAAGCATAGCTGTCTGTCATACCAGATATGAAATCGCAAATATTTCTAACTAAAATTTTTCTCTTTTCAAAATATTCTTCCTGTTTTTTAAGATTATCTGGTAGATCTTCATCTTTTGCATCTGGATATAGCAAATCTAAACAATTTGAATCATGAGTAATTTTCTTCCACTCTTGTTTAACAAATTCGGGGTTTCCTTCTTTAAAATCAACCACATCAAAATTATGTTGACGATATTCGTTCCATATTCTTTTAAGAGTACCATCATGTAAGAGCATAGGATTTTTATAATATGCCTTAAATAAAGCTAAAACAATATTTGAACCATTTTGATCAAACAAAGTAACTTCGTGACTGTTAATTACTTTCTTTGCGATTAGGTTTTCCAAATATTCAGATAAGCCTTTTCCTTCATCAGAAAAGCAAACAAGTTTCTCTTTTAACCTATGATCATCATTATTAAATTCATCCGAACTATAGTTTTCCATTTTAATTTGAGTTGCTTCACAAACATCGTCAATAAAATACTTTATAATAATTGAAGATATTTGTGTACAAATCACTTCGTTTTCATCAACAAACAGCTTGTTTTTCTTTTTTAGTTCTTCAAGTTTTCTTGAAATTTCATTAATTTTTTCGCTTAATTTAGCATGTTTTCTTAGTTCTAAATAATCTTTAAAATTAGATATGGTAATTAAATGAGATGCAAATGCATCATCAATATCATGACTTCGTTGGGCTATTTCATCTGCTACGAATACTACTTGTCCCTCCATTGTAAATGCAAATTTTTCAGTATCAGATAGGTAACCATCGGAAAAATCTTTTATATTCATTCCATCTTCTTGTTTGGTATGCTTCCACATTCCATCTAATGTTTGCTCTGATAAATCCAATCCATCTATTTCTAAATATTGAGATTCTAAAGATGTTGCAACTCTTACACTTTGGTAATTATGTTTAAATCCACCATAAAAGTATTGTGGATCTTTGCCATCAATTATGATTGCTAAATCATCCACTTCAAAACCAGATTTCCCTGTTAAAATAGCACGTAAAGTTCTTTCGCCCTGATGTCCAAAAGGAGTATGGCCTAAATCATGACCTGCAGCAATCGCTTCAGCTAATGAACTATTAAGTTTCAATCTATCACATATACTTCGTGCGATTTGGCATACAATCAAAGTATGTGTCATTCTAGTTCGATAGTGATCACCTTTTACCGATGAAAAAATTTGTGCTTTATCAACCATACGTCTATAAGCCTTCGAATAAATAATTCGATCATAATCTCTCTGAAATTCTCCACGATCATTAGGTTCTCGTAAATTATATTTACGACAACAATATTCATTCTTTTGTGCCAAATCAGACAGTAACTTCTCATTTTTAATTGCATTATAATGTATTGACTTTGTTGCTGTTTTATATGGTTCCTTTTCAAATTTACGAAATTGATCTAATAATGGGACTGATATTTCATAATTAATAAATGAATCCTCATCAAAGTCTTTATTTAAATCAAGTTGCAAATTATATACGAAATTATCAATCATTAATTTATCTTCTGTCTTATAGAGTAATTTGCAATGTATCGCATTTTTTGAATTTTCACAGTATTTATGACATTTGCCCCAATATAGACAGGTAATATCTTCATCCTCATAGTCTAAAATAGCACAACTGAACTCTTTTTCTTTTTTCATATCTTCAAATATTTCTTTATCAGTAATAGATGCTTCGAATCTCAAATTGTAGTATGCACATGGATTCTCCGGTATTTGACTTTCAACTAAATATTTTCTAAAATTATCTAAGTCAGTAGCTGATCCTTTCAATTTTATAATATAAATCATATTATCTTGGTTGCACTTATACATAGTAATTTTCCCCTTTTGTAAATTTGTAGATATTTACGCATTCATTAAAATCACATATTATTGCAATAACTAGCTTTTTATTAAGTTTCTTATTATTACATCAATTATGAGTATAACTCAAATATTGTATTTTCTCAATATTATTTTAATTATTTTGTAGAAAAATGTAAAAGCATTAGATAATTAACAGTACTGTGAGATATATGTAAAGAAAACTATAAATACTTATCCATTAAAATATTATTTACAAAACAAAAAGCGGGCGAGGATGCATTAATTGCAATCCTCGCCCGCTCATTTTATCACTTATTATATTTTATACTTATGCTATTTTTATTGAGCCTTGGGTTAGTGGTCCTGCTTTGCCGTCAGCTTCAAGTTGTCTGCCGTGTATATCTTGATGCTGTGCTTGGAAATGTGCAACCGCCTGCTCTGTGAGTGGTCCATATATTCCGTCAATCTTGTCGTGATAAAATCCAAGCTGTGTGAGTTGCCATTGCAGCCATTTAACATCTTTGCCACGATAGCCTCTTTTAAGTGCCCTTGTTGGTGCTGGGTATGGGTTTGTTACGAGTCTTTGTTTTTCGGGATCTACATATGAACAAGAGCGTAACAAATCCCATGTCATATGATTAATTTGATAATCTGTAAGTCCTGACAAGTCCCTAATGCCAAGATGAAGGTGAATGCCTGTTGCTCGGCCTGTCATTCCAGTGTAGCCAATCAATGCTCCCTTTTCAACTCTTTGACCTGATTTTACTACATATCTATCCAAATGATAATATATGTACGCCTTTTTTAGTCTCGGATAAATCATCCAAGCATACAAAGCACCGTCACTGTTGGATTTGCCTACTGAAAAAATATAGCAGTCATCTTCAATTGTGTATTGGGGTAGTCTAATGCCATATGTGTTATAATCTGCACCGCTGTGAAATCCTGCAGGTGCAATTATTCTGCCATTTTTAATAACTGCTGGTCGATTACCAAACGGTGAACTCAACACATGTTTGCCACCATTAAAGATTAAATTTGAAATTGTACTCATTTTTTCATGTCCCCTTTACTAATCTTAGTTAATACTTCAATTGCATTTGCTAATGGTTCTGGCCATTTTAAACCCATTAAACCAACATTCTCAGCTATACTAAGCGTCTCATTTAAGATAAAACTAACCACAACGGTATTCTTCAAAAAGCTTGTATTCATAACGAGGTCAAGCCTGTATGCCACTAAAACAACTAAAAGGATTACGCCTTTTCTGCATAGTCCTTTAAATCCCGCTCTTGATTCCAGTGCACCGTTCTCAGTTTTTCTTGAGTTTTTGAAAACCCCTGCAACTATAATACCTGTTATGTAATCAACTGCCATGAAAATTAATAGAGTTGTCATTGCTCCATCCCACCCTCCAAACAGTGATGCGATGAATCCACCAAACACACACGCACAAGTTATAATACTTTCTTTGCTCATTTCTTCATTCCTTTCATAAAGAAAGCCCCTGAAAATAGGGGCTTTAATAAATTATTTAAATTTATACTTATTCAAAATTACCCTTGATTCCTGTTATGTAGCAATCACCGATAGCATTGTTTCGGCTTATCGTAACACGAATATTTACGCCCCAGTCGGTAGCTTGTTTAATCGGATTTGAGAATACATGAGCGTGTTTTGCCATTGCTGCTTTTGTTGCATCTTCCCATGCTGGTGCTGGATCATTTGCGTTGTTGCAAGTCTCAACTTTTATATTCGCTCCTGCGGGTACTTGTGCCACTACATCAATGTTAATTCTTTTCGGTTGTGTTACTGACGATAAGGGCTGTGCAAGCATTACCGATATACAATCTACTTGCTTTGTAAATGTCATTGTTCGGGTTGATGCATCACCTAAAGCATCTGTGGCAGTAACTGTAAGCGTATGCTCTCCCCTCGAGAGTTTAAGCCAGTTTGTACCGCTCACGCTCATTGTTTCTGCTTCGCCAAGCTGTACGGTATATGAACGGATTAACTCGCCGTTTACTCTCTCCTGTACTGTGGTTACTCTATCATCAGTAACGGTGTACTCATATAAAAAGGCATCTAACTTAATACCAAGCGTACCGTCATCACCGCTAATAGTTGGCGGTTGATTCCAGAGTATATATGCTGAATCTGTATCAGCTGTTTGCGACACTAAAACAGAAGATGGAATATTACACAGCGGACGAACACCCCTATATCCATAAGAAGCAGGAGCATCATTTCGGCTACCCCAAGAATTCACCTCTCTAGCTCTACTTGCGTAGTTAGCGGAAGGAGTACGGAGCCACCAATACCAAGGGCTGTCTGCATTCAAAGTAGCGGAAACATAAGTGTTGTTACTTACTGCTTGCGTTGTTGGTTTAGCAAGGCGGGTTGTATCGTTGCCGAAGATTGCAAGCCTTGCACCCTCTGCTATACTGTTTTCATCTTGTAATGAAATCTCTGTAGTTGATGCTAAAAATATCTTATCTGTGATTGTTTCGCTTCCGCCACCGTCTGCCACTGTATTTTTTGCAACTATAAGATTTGTGGGAAGTAAAGCGTTGATAAGATTTGTACTAAAGCTGTTCAAAAATCCTGCTTGTGTGTCATATGGGTTATGTCCGTCTTTAACATTCTCTACCGTAGGTGGTGTATCTTCTGGGTTTTGAGCGGTATACCATTCGCCCGCTCCAGCAGAGCTATTGAGCCATTGGCGTAAATTTGAGCAAGTATAGCGGTTACTTCCAGTTTGCTGTCTGTCGGCATTGCTACTATTTGGCTCTTTGGCATCAAATGCTTTCACTGTTAAAATTCTATCTGATATAAGCGTTACACTGTTTGCTGGGTAGCCACTATGGTTTTTGTCTGCAATTTTCCATACAATCGGTTCACCATAATATGTAGTGCCCATATCTTTTATAAGCGTACCTACCGCTAAATCGCTTAGTTTTTTTGGCATTATTCATCCTCCTTTTAACATTCAATACGCTGTAGGCTTTCGTTCCACAAGCCGTTTGCTATAACGCCATCTACATTGTCAAACCGTATTAAATATGGGTTGGTTTTAATATCATTTAAAATCATGCTTTCAAGCATTGTAACCTTTGAAGTTAGAGCAGAAATCAGATTAAGTATATTGGTTTCTGCATTTGTGTCTAAAACATCCTGCAAGCCATTAAACCAAGTTGAAAACTCCGCTGTGGCCTGTGTTTTATAATCTTTAAACCACGCTTGCAATGCTATAAACTCATTGCCTCCCTGCTGTTTCAGGCTCTCAAATACCGCTAAAAGCGTTTGGTATTCTAAATTACTTAGGTTTTGATATTCTTTAAACCATGCTTCAAGCTTTGCTGCAAGCTGTGATGTGTCGATTGTCTGCACTGCTTGTGTAACAATCCCGCAAATATGGCTATTATAGCGTTGGTCTGTTATGTTGCTTTGCACTATTTCTATAACACCGTTATTTACTAAAACATCAGCTATTGCAAGCTCATAAATATCTGCATCTCTTTGCAAATCAGTAGCAACAGGTGTGCTTGCATAATCGCCTTTTTTGACTGCTATTATAATGTTTCTGTTTTTCAAGCTCCAGCGTATAACAATGCGGTCAATTCGCTTTAAAACGCCATCGGCAGTATCAAGCTGTATGTTTGTATCTGTTGTGTTATAGAAAAAATAGCCGTTTATCCATGCTTTGCCAGCTTTAACGGTTAGTATCATGTTGCTGTTTGCCTGTACCATTAAGTTTGTTGCTGGACTTGGGAAAACACCATTGCCTATAAATGAAGAGAAATACTCTGCCCATTCTTCGGCCTTGTATTTTCTGTCTCCGTTTACAGAGTTGAAGAAACTATATTTTTGCATCTTATCACCTCATTTTGTTTATCTTTTCAAATAGAGTAGGTAAGCTCTCGCCAAAGGTAACATCTACATTATTGCTGTTTTGCTGGTATGTTTCTGCTACCTCTGTAATTCTTACATTGATTTTTATACCCCATCTTTTGTTAATACAAGTAACTCTATCTCCAATGTCAAAATTCTTTTTATACTCCAAATTACCATGAGCGTTAATCTTGCTACTAAAGTTCAGCGTTTCGGTGTATTGCTCCAAATCTCTTTCGCCTCGAGCCATAAGCCGTTGTATATACTCTTCGAGTGTCAATGTTACTTCGGTATCGCCGTCTTTATATGTCTTTGTAATATCTGAAGCATTTATAAAGATTTCTTTGCGGTCCAAACCGCTTGCTGTTCCTATTGCTACTATTTGCCTTGCTACTCCCTCTTTTTCTTCACCGCCGACATAACAAGCAGAGCGTAGATTTTCTGTGCTGTTTTCATACTCCTGCTCATAAATGTTGTCGTACTCCTGAGAAAAGATGCAAGAGCGATACTGTGCTTGCTCTGCTGTTAAATCTCTGCCTTTATACACCTTGAAAATGTGCTTCTTGCTTCTGATATCAGTTTGTATCACAAAGCCAAGTTTAGAGGCTTTTGCCACTGCTTCTACCGCCAACTGGCAGGATATAAAAGGCTCGGAGGTGTAACTAATAACTCCACTTCCAAGCTCTGTCGGATTTTGCAAAAGCTCCAAAAGAGGTATTACCCTTGCTGAATCTGTTGGAGCTATTAAGTTTTCGGTTACAATGCGGTCGAGTATGCTTTGGCTTGTTGCAGAGGTTATGATTTGCTTTACAAGTATTCTGCTGTTAAGCCAATTGGTTAAAAACTTGCCTTGTACTTCTATTTCTTCTTTGCCAATGGCGTTTTTCTTGATATTGGTATAGATTATTTCCGCCGCTTCGTTATCGCCCTGCTTCATAATAAGGTTACCTTTTACAAGATGTTTTCTGTTATCCTCTGTGAACGGTACAAGAAGCTTAAACTCTCCTACACTCCAGTAACGCCTTATCCAGATAAAAGAGGATATTTCATCTATAACACCTTTTAGGGTTAGTGCCTTATCGTATACATAAAGCTCCACGCACTACACCCCCAAGTATTTATTGTTGTGATATATGGATACCTCTAAGTTTTCGCCACCGTTTTCGGCTTCGTGCCTAAAAAGGTTATCCCCTAACGCAAGCTGTATATAGGTGCTGTCAACATCCAAGTACCTGAAAGCATCCTCGGTTAATCCGTTTCTGGTTAGCGTGATTCTCTTTTTGCCGTAGTAGGTCGATACCGTAAGCACATCTTCGGCATGCAAAGTAAGGTCGTTGAACTTTATAAACTCGCCTGTATTTACATTGAGTATTTTTGGACTACTTACTGTTCCAATGGCTCTAAAGTCAACTCTCATACCAGTTTTAACATCACCGCCGTTATAAACATTAACTATTAAGCTCGGTGACCTGTAACCTAAATCCATGCCTGTGTCGGCTGGTATTTCTAAAGAAAACTCAAGCCCACCAATCCAGCTTGCAATATCATCTCTGCTATCATCTTCATTTTTCCAAAATGGATTAAGGCAGAGTAATTGTATTGTGAAACCTTGAAAGATACTCTTTTTATGAAACACTGGAGCGTTATCTACTTTGCAGTCTATAATCCTTACGAAGTCACCGTACTGATATGTAAGAGTTGCATTAAGCTGTGGATTAAGCACATGGCTTAGGTTTCGGCGGTGTTGTATTACTGCATCTTTGGCACGCTCGTTTATGTTGCCTACTATCTCTATTTCTCGGCTCTCTATTCGGTTACCTAAGTAGGTATCACCGTCCTGCCCCATGCTATTAAATGAATAAATAGAGTTGCGAATATCACTAAGCCCGCTCACTTCGTTTGTGTGATATACAGAAGCGTGGGAAAACTCTATGCTTTCTCCACGCTCATTTGTATATATAAGTTTTTCTATTTTCCGCACGCTTCTACACCTGCCTTGCAATCAATTTGAATTGTTTTGTCGCTTCTCTTTGCTGGGCTACATAGTCATATTGTGGCGTGTAAATATTTTGTGTTACTTGTACTTGTGGCTTTATATTTTCACTTCTTGCAATCGCTTTACCGTCTGTAAAGTAGTTTACCTTGCCATTAACATCAAAGTCTGTAGGTATGGCATTTTTTATATCTCTTTCCACACCTTTCATTTGCTTTGAAAAGCCAACATCTAAACCCTCTGCCATATTTACACCGATACCAGCAAACACCCTTGACGGTGAATGTATTCCAAGCTTATCTTTTATACCCTTAACCATGCCATCAGAGAAGCTGTTTATTTTATCCCCTATCCACTTTGTCATGGACTTTATGCCATCCCAAATTCCACGAACGATATTAGCTCCAATTTCTACAATGTCACCAATGTTATCTGTAAATGCTTTTACAATAGCTTTGATAATTTGAGGTATATTTGATACAAGTTGCGGTATGGCTTTTAAAAGTCCACTTCCAAGATGCCCAAGGTATTCAGTGCCTTGATTTAAAATCTTAGGAAGCCCCGCTTTAAGCCCAGCGACTATGCCTGAAACAATTTGAGGTGTCGCCTCAACCAGCTTGTGTATTGCTGCTACAATTCCTGTAATAAGAGCTGCTATTATTTTATCTGCACTTTCTATAAGCTTGGGGTGGCCCTCTATCAGCCCATTAACGATAGCTAATATAATTTCTGGGATAGCTTCTATAAGAATTGGAAGTGCTTCTATTAGTCCAAAGGCTAACCCCTCTATAAGCTGTAATGCACAATCAATTATCATTGGGATATTGTGCACAAGCTCCTTTACTATGAATAAAACTACCTCAACTATTTTTGGTATCAGCTCTGGCAGGGCTTTTGCGAGTCCTTTGCCAAGTTCCAAAATAATTTGCAGTGCACCGTCAATAACTTTTGGGAGCATATCTATAAGCCCTTTCACAAGGCTAATAATGATATTTGCCGCCGCCATAAAGATCGTAGGTAGGTTGTTAACCAAGCCATCTGCTAAGCCCATAATAATTTTAGTTGCGAACGTTTCAAATTCTGGGAGCTTTTCGCTTAGCCCGTTTATCATATCGGAAATGCCTTTACCAAAAGCATTCGCCATTGCTGTAATATCTCCGCTGGAGCTTTTCGCCGCATTAGTCATTGTAGTAGCAAACTCGCTTAAAAGCGGTGTTAATTCTTGCCCTAAAGGTAAAATTAAACTTGTTTTCATAATACGCCCAAGCCCTGTAAATGCTTCACCTACTGTGTCATATTTGACCTTGTTAATATTAGCCATTGCATCGGTTGTTGTGGATATTTCGCCGTTAATGTTGGTTAGAGCTTTTACACCCTCCGCTCCTAAGTCCTCCCACATCGTACCGAATAATTGAACGCCTAAAGCGTTTTGCTTTACTGGATCTTCCATCTTAAAAAGTTCGGAAGTCAACCTAGCGAACGCCGCCGATGCTTCCTCTCCGCCACTTACAAAGGCTTTTGTAGTTTCTTCTACGCTTAGCCCCAAACTCTTAAAGGCTTTATCTGCCGTTCCGTCTTTAACTCTTATTCCAAACTCCTTAACCGCATCCCCCAGCTTGTCAACACTAAAAGTACCGCTCTCTACTCCATTTGCAAAGGAATTAAACATCTGCTCTGCATCAAGTCCTAAGTTCTTAAAGTGTACGGAATACTCGTTAATGCTATCTAAAAAATCGCCGTTTTTATTCAAGCCGTTTTGAGATCCTTGTGCAATAAGGTTAAAGGCTTCCTCTCCGCTTATTCCAAATTGATCCATAAGCATATTAACGGCTCGCATTTGCTCTTGTATGTCATACTTAAAGGTATCACGCAAGGCTAGGGCGGAGGTTGTAAGCTTCTCTACATTTGTTGGATCTGTATCCTTTGCGGACTGAGCAACAATAGCCATAGAATCGGCGATGTCATCGAAGCTCTCGCCGTAATTGCCGTTGTAAATATTGAGCATGGCATCTTCAAAGCCATTTGCTCCCGCTTCGGCTATTCTTGTTGAGGCTTCAAAGTCATTTAACGCTCCTTTTACATCGTCTGCTACTTTTGTTGCATAACCTAAGCCGCCTACTATTGCTGTGCCTACTGCCGCCATACCAACGCCAAAGCCTTTAGCTAAAGAGCCAAGAGT
>Ga0209639_1000223_pt1 | contig 89232 bp, 66 predicted proteins | sample EPASupsiteHSE605_FD_187268 | JGI IMG/M metagenome (GOLD analysis project Ga0209639, IMG submission 187268) | Bioremediated contaminated groundwater from EPA Superfund site, New Mexico - Sample HSE6-05 (SPAdes) (version 2) | ecosystem: Environmental > Aquatic > Deep subsurface > Groundwater >...
ACCTGCTTTTTCAACACTTGGATAACTGATTCGATTATGAATCAGATCTAGAAACACTTCAAATGATTCTCTAGAATATGATGAATCAAAGTTAAAAACCATTCCACAACTATTCTTGTAGAATTCACGAAAAACTCCACTATGAAAAAACAAACATTCAATATTCACATAATACTTGTCTCCATTATAAACAACAATTCCATCTTTCTCTTGACAACAAAGACGAAAACGAAAACCATCAAGAATTCCAAAATGTGATTCCCATTCTCTCAACAAATTAATAACTCCAATCTGATCATTTCTATCACTAGGAATAACTCCTGACTCAAGAAAATCAATGAAATGACAAAAAACATCAAAATCACACAAATCACTCAAAATAATCCTCTCTTTTGTCGAATATTCATGAAGATACTTTTTTAAACACGACAAAACATCTTTTCTGACATGCTTTGTTTTATCCTGATACTGAAAAACAACTTCTGGCATTAGTATAAAAATGCCACTTTCAAGCACTCAACAAATGCAATTTATGTGCTTAAATTAGAATAACCAACCTCATTGATTTGTTCATTCTTGAATGATTAGCTACGAAATATTTTTGGGTTTAGATTTTTATGCTGAAGATACTTATTTATGGGGCTGGTGTAATTGGAAGTTTGTTTGCGGGAAAACTAGCTAGTTCTGGGTATGATATAAGTGTTTTATCGAGAGGATCCAGGTATACTGAGATTTTAAATAATGGAATACTATTGAGGCAATCAAACTCTAATAGAGTTGAAAAATATCGAATAAAATTGATTGACTATCTTGAAAATGACGATGTTTATGATTATATCATTGTTTGTATGCAAAAAACTCAAGTTGAAGATATTATTCCAATATTATCTCGCAATAATTCACCAAATATAGTTTTTGTTGTAAATAATGCGCTGGGATATGATAATTGGTCAAGTGCGATTGGAAAAGACAGATTAATGGTTGGTTTTCCATCAGCTGGTGGAATGAGAAAAGACGGAATTGTTGAGTATTTCATAGGCAAAGGAATTATTAGAATGTTTCAAACAACAACTTTTGGGGAGATTAATGGATCGTCAACAAAAAGGCTTAATGATCTTGTTTCCATTTTTTCATCCAGTGGAATCCCCGCTGTGGAATCCTCAGACATGGATTCATGGCAAAAAACACACATTGCAATAGTAACAAGCATAGCAAATGCTTTGTACAAATATCAATCTGATAACTACAAGTTATCTAATTCATATAGAGATATATATACCATGATTAAAAGTATTAAAGAAGGACTGAATGTGATACAAAAACTTGGATACAGGATAACACCGTTCAAATTAAACTATTTTAGACTCCCTGCATGGATGATAACACTCGTAATGAAGCCAATAATGGGGACAAAGCTTGCTGAAGTTGCGATGGCAAAACATACCATTGTGGCAAAGCCTGAAATGAAACAACTTCAAAAAGAATTCGATTTTTTGATTAATATGTCCATGTTAGAAACACCAAACATTCATTCATTAAGAAACTACTTGCTAGATCTTTAGTTTTTTGCTCATATGAATCGTTCTTTATACAGTCTTGTTGTTGCCCTCTCTTTGCACTCTTCTCCTAATCAACCATTCTCTATCATTAAAAATATTCGTATTTCTCATTCATATTCGTCATTTATTCGATTCTCGAAGCTTCAAAAGATTCATGTGTATAATTCTCAATTCTCACATTTTTTATATTCTGTTCTCGTTTTTAAGAATTCTCTAAGCATTGATTGCGGCCAAAAACTGAACCCAGCACCAGCAATTGTTGAGAATTGCAGGTTTTGTGACGTTGATTCAACAGGAAACGGGGGTGCCTGTTATTTTGGAACAAGTTCGGCAAATATCGTTCTTAATTCTTGCTCTTTTGTTGAATGTAAGTCATCTGGTACTGGAGGTGCTGTTTTTGTTCACTCATCATGCTCATCATTTTCTTCAACCAAATGCTGCTATTCTAGATGCACTGCATCATCGTCGCACTCTTTTAGAGTTGAGTGTTCAAACATTGATTGTACTGATTTTGGTGTGTTTCAGTGTTCATATTCTATTACTGGGACAGTGGGGTCGTTTTGTATTACAAAACCAGCATATTTTACTAGGCTTAATTCTACAAGTAACTACCTCAATGGACATGGAGCATGCTTTCACTTGTATTCGGCACAACAATGCACATTAACATTTTCTAATATCATGAAAAACAAAGGAATGGCAATACAAATGGTATATGGTACTACTGGTTCTTTCAGTTACCAAAACATTGTTGGAAATGCCCATACAAGGGATACTGTTCTGTATTCTGGAACTGGAACAAATTGGAATAATTGTTATATTTCTGGAAATAACACCCCATTGACAAATGGATCTCCCATATTCACAGATTGTTCGTTGGATGTTAATCAGTATAGTGGACCCACATGGAATGGTGTGAATTACTTTGCTGGAAACACTCAAACGCAACACAATCTAGTATTGTTTAGGGATGATACATGCAAGAAAGATGAATTTTTAGCGACAAAAAACAGAGAAAAAATGAACCGCGTCTTAATAACGGTAATGGCAATAATCTGTGAATAAATAATTGAATAAAATACCATATTTACTACTTGGCCTGTACAAAACTAAAGAGCTTCTTCTGCCTTGGGTAGTCCATGATCATCAACACCATCATTCAATTTGGGGACAGATTCCTCAGGCTTGGGATCTTCACTTCCAATCAAAAAGCTGCAGTGGATACAAACAAGTACAATGGATAAAAACACTGCAACACATGCCATTATGATGCCGCCAGTAAGGTTCGAAACCATGTTTGAAATGCGGTTTCTCCACTTTTTCTTTGATTTCTCTGAAAAAGTGGTATCTTTTCTCCAAATTTGAATTAAGAAATATCGTTTATAATTTACATATTTTAACAATTAGATTTGATTCAATTTTGGAAGCCTTGGTTTGATGAGTTCAGGCTTTGGATTCTGGTATGGCGGGAAAGCGAAAGAAGGCTTAGGCACGTTTGCAGATATGAATTGAAACTGCTGCATTTGTTGTTTTCTTTTCTTTTCCGCTTCCATTTGTTTTTGATTGTACTCTTTAATTCTTGCAAGTGCTTTCAATTTTTCATCTATTGGATTGAAATCCATTGTTGCATGCATTGCAGGTTTTGGCTTTGGTTTATGGTGTGGAACTAGTATTGGAGGATGAACAGACTTCAGAATGGGTTGAGGGGGCAATGATGGTTTGCTTTTAATTATAAACTCATCAGGGTTGTCCAATGGTTTTGGCTCACCCAAATTTGATGTTTTTCCTGTGTCAAGAACGAAACCCCCTACGTTTCCAGATGTTGCAAATTGGACCTGGTCAAAGTATTCGGCATATGGAACCCTGCAGCCACTTGATTCCCATCTCTGGTCAACCATTCGATAATAGTCAAATACAGGGTGATTTATGGCTTCATCTGCAGAGAGTCTCTCTGTTGGATTATATACCAGAAGATTTTGAAGCAAATCCACGAGGTTATCTGTGGCATTGGGTAATAAAGAATGGAAATCCTGTGCATGACGAGGAGGAAATGCCATTGAAATTTGGGTATTTGGGTTTTTTTGGAATTGAGCCAAAATATCTCTTGAGGGCGTTCCAATGATGTTGTGGATTCTCGATATTTGATCAATCTCGTGTTTCCCTGGAAACAGCGGTCTTGATGTAACCAACTCATAAAGCATACACCCAACAGCCCATAAATCGACCTCTGACCCATATGAGCCACTTGTTAAAATACACTCTGGAGCACGGTACCATCTTGTTGATACATACTCTGTGTAGGGCCCATTAAAAGTTGCTTGCCTTGTTGAGCCGAAATCACAAAGCTTCATTTCAAGAGTTTTCTTATTTACCATGCAGTTCTCTGGTTTAATATCACGATGAAACAAATTTTTTGAGTGCATAAATTGGATTGCCTTTAAGAGTTGATAAACTAACAATAACGACGTTTTTTCATCATAGGGCTTCTGATTATCTCTGACAAGCTCATATAAATTCATTTCCATTAATTCAAATACCAAGGCAACATATCCATTTGAAGTATCAAACATAACATCATGCAACTTAATAATATTAGGATGATTCTGAAGAGCTCTCAAATATAAGATTTCTGGTAACTTATTCACTTCTTCAATTGATCTATAACGCTTCTTAAGGCGTTTAATTGCATAAACTTGTTGCGTTTTGGGGTTTTTAACTTTAAAAACCTCTGCAAAGGAGCCCTCACCAAGCTTTGAAATCACACGAAAATCCGAATTAATATTATTTTTCTGCTCCATTTTTGGTTTACAAATAACGATTTTCCTCTTTTTCCCCTTAATAACGATTATTTGGGGAAAAAACATAAATTAACTTTACAAAACTGTAACCACCAGTTATGAAGAACGAAGTTAAAACTCAAGATATTATCCTTGAACGTGTTTCGAAAGCTAAACAGATTCTTGACGTATTTGAATCCGAAAATAGAAAAATGAGCACTTATTTTTTGCAGTTTGCTCTTCTGATTGAGGAAACGTATAAGCCAAAAAAGACTTTGGGTCAGATTATGGAAGTAGAAAAAATGAATGCTGAAGGTGAACCTCTGCTGTGCGGTTTTCCTGGAACTGTTCAAGTCGCTTTTAATCAGCTTTCTGAAGGACTTAAAGCAATGAATGATAATTTTCATACAATGTCAGAATTATTGAAGCATAAAAGTCTGGAATTTCAAAAATTCCCTGACCTCGAGACCAAATCGCGAATTAAGAAAACATTGGAAGATACACAACAACCAATCAACGATTTGAACATGTTAACCACTATTTTGAAAACAGCGGAACAGAATGGTAAAAAAGATCACATGAAAGCATTGCTTAAACTTAATGAAACAGTTCAATCTTTGATGAAGAAAACCGAGGTTTCATCTAAACAGAAAAAGCAGGTATCAGAGCTTTGGAGCCAAATTCTTGAGGCAAGAAAAACCACAGAATCTCAAAGACTTTTGCTTACACACAAAGCTAATGCTGCGTTGAATGTATTCAGAGGATACATGAACGATTTTTTCAGGTTTTCTCAAAACCGAATTGATCATTTCACAGAAACTTTGGATGTTGCTATGTTTGGATGTATGAAAGTTGCTGCATTAATGCAGAATACATCGGGATTCATTAGAGATTCTGCTGATGCTATTGATTTCAAGAGTGATATGAAATCATATGTCAAATCAAGAGGTATTGTTAGGTATGATATAATGGTACAGCCATTCAAGGAATTCGTTTCAGATACACCTGCATTTCAATCCATTGATTCAAGAGTAAGAACAGTCACACAAACATTTGACCCAATTGGTTTTGTTCAGGTTATTCACTCACACAGAGCAACAAATATTAATGAAATGAGTTGCAAAATCGGTCAAAGGCTACTTATTCTAGAATTTATTGGTGGTGATTGGACTTTTGTTATGCATCCTGTTACTAGAGTCACTGGTTTTATACCAACTCAATGCATAATGCAAATAGGGGTAGGATTGGGGGTTGTTCTAAGGAAAACCAAATCAGATGAAATTGCTGAGGGTTTTATTGTAAGGCCAGGCGAATATGTAGCTGTATTAAGTTTACAGTCACTTTCATTCCAAACAGCAAGAGGAAACATATGTAAGAAACCACCATCAAATTTAATTGGTATTGTCTTCCAAAACTAAAAAATCTGATAATTTCGCAATTTTTATATTATATATCAGACAACGGCAAATCTCCAAACGACTCTTGTTGAACAAGTGGGTTAGGAGCAATAACCATTTTTGTTGCATGCTTTGGAGCCACTATTGGGTCATCTGGAAGCGGGTGCTTTTGACCAGGTGGAGGAAGGCCTTCTGGCAAGTGGGGATTTACCTCTCCATCTACTTCTTTACACATTTATCAGTTAACTGAAATGTGACAACGAATATTCCGGTTTGACAGTCTTTTGTAGATTAAAATTTTATCAGAATACTAATTATATAATTGATAAGAGTATTCAATCTTTTCAAAAATATAACGAAATTGATTACCGTTTTTGAATATAAATCTCTCATTGATAAGATTATCATCAGAAATTTTTAAATTCTGATAAAATTGACTTCAAATCTTTTGATGACTAATTGTAATGCTGACCTCGGCCTCGAAGTTTTGCTTCTTGAGAAGGTTATTGATACAAGCCTAGAGGACAATTTGCTCTTGTTTGCAAACATGATACATTTATCACTCAAATCATTATTGAAAAGGCAAGATTTTTCAATATGGTTGTTTGAATGCCTGAGTGGAAACTATGTTCAAGTGCCAGGATTGATTTTAATGCCAAAAGAAGAGTTTGAAACCGCCAATACCTGCCTCGAAGGGAAACAATGGGTCATATATGATGGAATCAATAAGTTGCTGATGAAATTTGAAGGAAAAAATCAATGTACAAATAATGATGAGAGGATTCTATCCAAATTTTTCTCTTTTGTGGAACCATATTATAAAAAAATATTAAAAGAATCGTCTGCTCAGTTCAATACATTGATGGAGATCATTGAAAGCTTTAATAATTCACATTCATTATTGTCACTAACCATATCCTTGGAGAAACTCAGAGAAACACTAAGATGTGAGAGTATTATCCCATTAAGAATATCTTCAAGAATGATTTTTGACATTGTGATGACTAGACCCTCACTAAAAATACAAGAATGTTGGAGGATACACAATGATACTATTTCAAGGGATGTGAATGTTTTTACTGACAAAATGATGTTATTGGTATCAAAAAACAAGAATCAACAAAGGGATTTTGCTCTACATATGTCAACATCTGTTGAAATACATCCATTTGGTGAGAGAGAGTTTAGATTAATGGAACTGTTCATGCCATTAATTCGATCCTCTGTTGATTGTATTATTACTCAATCATTTTTCCGAAAGAGATCTTTATCAAGTGTGCCACAAATACCCAGAGGTGAAGAATATATTATCTCACCAGAAGAAGAAGAAAAATTGTGTTCTGATGATTTATTTGTCCCTAGTTTGGATTCAAACCAGATATCAAAATTAATTGGTTATTTGATTAATGAGCTTGATTTATGTAGAATTTGCAAACTCCCAATGTTCACAATTTACAATTTTACCAAAGAAGTTCAACAACGCTACCGTTTCAATGAATACCATAATTGGGCTCATGCAGTTTCGGTGGCAAGAGCATGTGTAATAATGGTTTCAAAAACAGGATTTTTGAAACAAATGAATGGAGTTGAGCGGCTTGCCTTATTCTGTAGTTCATTATGTCATGATATTGATCATAGAGGAATGAGCAATTCTCAGATGGAAGCTTCTTCTTCCCCAATTGGTTTATTGTTCAAAGGATTGGGAGTAATGGAGTACCATCATTGCACCGAAATGATTAGGATATTCGAAAAACAAGATGGTATAAATTCTCTGTTGAAGGGATTCACAAAAGAAGAGGTTAATGAGTTTTGGAATTTATCAATCGAAATGATTCTTTCAACAGATATTGGAAGGAATAATATACTGTTTCCCCAAATAACAAAGTCTTTGTCAAATGATGAACACAAAAAATTGAAAGAATACAAATTTTATGTTCTCCTGTTAATTATCAAGATTGCTGATATTTATTCAGCATGTTCCCCGATTATAATTCTGAAGAAATGGACCTCACTTCTATTTAAAGAAGGCAATCGGATATTTCATGAAGATGACCCAAACATTGTTCAAGAAGAAATTGGTTTTCTCTCTGATATTTGTGAACCGCTTTTTGAACTTGGAGGAAGATTCTCCCCATACATTTCAACTCTAAAGGATCAACTTGAATCAAATATCAACTACTGGAAAAACATTGCGGAAAAAATTAAATAACAATTTATTCTTTGGTTAATATTGATAGAATCTTTGAAGCGATTGCTTTCTGATTAAATATCTCAAAATCTAGCAATGATTTGATCACGTTTTCGGCTGAGCATATTACAAAAACTTGTTTTAACTCCTCATACTGGACAAAACTCCAAAGAGCATTAATACAATCATCAATTGCATATTTGCTTTGATTCAAATTTCGTATTAAGCATTGGACAACACTCCCATATGAACGAGAATACTTAACAGGAGCAAGTTTGGAAAACAATATCGAAGCATATTGAATGGAAATTGGATCTTTTGACTCTTTCAGCCTTTGAGCAAGGAGATGTAACGTTGCTAATGAATCTAAACTATTTGCAAAATCAATATCAATATCAGATTTCGATAATAACCAACATACAACAACAAACGAATCAATATCGCCTGTTTTTAACAATTCAGATATGAAATGTGGGATAAGGGCGATTTCCATTAAAAGGCTATTTTTTTGGAGGGTATTAAAAGCCACAACAAGGACTTTTAAAAAAGCAATTGTGTTTGGTCCAAATGTATTAAGCCAGAGTGAGGAAATTTGATTAGATACCAAAGTCATACTAAATGGAATATATTTGGCATAACTACACAAAAGAAGTATACCTCTTTCGTTTTGAAACATAAGAAAAGAATTAATTATCGATTTCGCAACCAAATCATAGTTTTGCGAAGGAGGATGCCTCCTTAAATATTCATGAGCAACATTTGATACATCAAAATCAATGGATAAGTGTTGAAGGACTATCTGAACTGGGAAAAAATCTCGGTGATAAGGAAGCATAAAAAAGATTTGATAAGCTACGATAATGTTCTTTGGGATATTACTGAGAAAAAACTTATACAATACTGGAAATACATGATTTTCTTGACGAATCCCTTCTTTCTTCCAAAAGATATAAAGTTCTTTCATAAATAGATGTCCAGCATCATGATTTACATATGTTAGGATATTCATTTGGATAAATGCAATTATTTTTTGATATATATCAAGTGACTCACAGTTATGCAATAATGTACATAATATAACAATGCATTTATATTGAATAATGCAATCATCTGAATCAATCATATAAATAATCCTATCGATTGACTGAGACGTAATAATTCGGGGAATTCCTCTGGCAATACACAGAATGAGATCCAATGTCTTAGGAACAATATACTGTTCAATATCTTGTATTGAAATCATTCTTAATAATTGAGTTTCGGTGGAAGCCAGTTGAATAATCAAACTAAGCATTCTTTGCTCGAACTCTTTGGTGCATTTATAAACATAAAAACTTAAAAAACTTTCCCAGATTCTTACTTCACTGTGCAATAAAACATCAAAATTGTTCTCAAAAAAACTAATGCAATCATCAATAACAATATAACTCCCTTTCATAAGTTTTTCCACTCGTGAAAGTATTTCATAATAATCCTTGTCTGCAGAGGTAGCAAATACAGGAACTGAATTTGGAAAGAGTGGTTTGATCAATTGCTTTTCGGGAAATGGCAGTGGAGGCGTGAAATCATGGCTTTTCGAGTATTTTACAAACGCCAACTTCTTGGCTCTCGAATGAGATTCAAGAAAAATGGAAAACAAATCACTGTCACATCCCTGAAATACCATCCCATTCTCAATTTGTATCATAATATCTTTAAAAGTGGGTCTCTGACTTGGATCAATTGAAAGGCAATGTGATATAAGCTCCTTCATATTATTGCTTATGTTGATAGGCAATGGAAAGCAGTTTGAGCCTGATGTCACTGCATATATGATCTCTACTGTATCCATCCCATCAAAAGGGATTTTCTCACAGAGGAGTTCGTATAAAATAACTCCAAAAGAGTATACATCGATTTTCTCATCATAATCCTGGTTTTTCAAAAGCTCCGGAGCCATCCACTGAGGAGTGCCAACAGATTTGGTCATTTGAGTGGAAAGTTCTCTTGTTCTTGACAAGCCAAAGTCACAAATCTTTGGCAATAACTCTAAATCAAGTAGAATGTTTGGAGACTTTAGATCTCGATGAATAATATGATTTTCGTGTAAATAATTCATCCCAAAAGCTATCCCATATATAATTCGAGATTTTTCGCTAGGACTCAGAGATTTTTTGCCTTCAGTAGGCCTTTTATGCATATAGTCAAACAAAGATCCATTTTGGATATACTCTGATACAATGGAATAAGGGTATTCTCGCGTAAAACCAACAAATGGCGCAAGATACCTGTTATGGAGAGAGCAGTGAATATATATTTCACGATAATATAATTGTATGTTATCTTCTGACATTGTTGCAAAATAAAACTTTTTAATTGCAACTTTCCGTTTTGTTGGAATATGTGTCCCCATCCACACCTCGCCATAACTACCAGATCCAATCAGATTTTCTAGAGATAAGTCCTTATAACTCAGGCAAAAACTATCCGGAATTTCTTCAAACTCTACATTCATAAAATCTACATTTTGATCGTTCGTAAACACTCTGTCCAAATGTTTCAATAACTCTGTTCATATAAAAAATATAATTAAACTCAATTATTTCACTTTGATAATGGATAAACAATTCTTTTGAAATGATCAATTGAATCTTATTCAGTGGATAATTATTCATACAATTTCTTTGATGAATACTGGATTTGATGAAAAAATTTACTCAAGAATTAGGAAACCTTTCCAACCACATGAAGATTTGATGTTGAAGAGAGCTATTCTAATGTATCCTTGTGGAACATGGCCAATGATTGCATCTTTCATTCCTAATCGAACTGCTAGGCAATGCAGGGATAGATGGATGAATTATTTGCGCCCAGATATTGATAAAAATGATTGGTCATTGGAAGAGGATATTTTGTTGGATCATATGGTTCATATTTATGGATTTAAATGGTCGAGAATTCATGAATTTTTCCCAAATAGAGCGTATAATGATATAAAGAATCGATACTATTCGAAAATATCAAAAAGGAAACCAGGTTTTGAGAAAGACTGCTTAATGGAGTTTTCTTTTGAATATTTTGAAAGATGTGAAACCAAAGAAGCAGATGATATTCTATCAGCAATCTTATGATTTTAAAGAAAGATATTTAAAAATCGAATGTTTTATATTTGCTCGACTTGAGTTTTTGGAGTAGTTGATTGAGGGGGAGCAATCGGATTCTGATTGTATTGGCTTGGTGGATATCCTGGGTTGTAGAATTGTTGTTGGGGTGGATATGGATATTGTTGTGGTGGATATGGATACTGTTGTGGAGGAGGAACTGAATATTGAGGGGGACTTGGTTGAGGAACATGTTCTGGTATATCTTTCAATTTGTGTTTCTTGTCCTTTTTATCTGATTTCTTCTTCTTCTTCTTCTCCTTCTTTTCTTGATTAGAAGAACTTGAAGATTTTATGTCTTGTTTCTTGTTTTGAGTGACAAAGAATACAACACCAACAATTGCTACAAGAACAAAAACAATAATTGCAACAGTTTCAATAGATGATCCTGATGATGAGCTACTGGAATTGTTATTATTTGAATTTCCAGAAGGATTTCCAGATTTGCTAGGTGATGGACTAAGTGATCTAGATGGAGATGGAACTGTCAAACTTGATACTGTTAACGAAATATATCTTGAAGAATTAACTCCATCTGATTGGAGATAAAACAAAAGAGGCAATGATGTATAGTTTGCTGTTTTTGTTTCTGCTGTTGAACTGGTATATAATCGACCTAATTTATTGCCATATTGTGGCCCATATACCCAAATATCATGTTGATACTGTGTGGAATAAGTGATATCATATTTCATTTGATCATTTGTTATCACAGCAAAACAAATATTTGAGTCCTTATCAATTAAAGATGTCAATCCAGGAACATTTGTATCAGAGTATATGAATGTATTTGGATTGAAATCTGTTGTGAAAGAAGTGCATCCAGAGGGTATTCTTACAATTCCAAATTTGAGAGAACCTGATACTCCTGTGTTTCCAACATATGGACCATATAGTATAGTAACCCTATAATTTGCTGCAATATAAAATGTATCCTGGATATTTCCACTAGTAGTGAAACCTGAAGGCGATGTGACTGTTGTTTGAAAACTATCATAGTTATCATAAAACCTAAAATAAAAGTCACCATCCAAAGAAATATCTAATGTTTCTCCATTATATAAGTAGTACTCAAAGACTCTCACTTGTTCATTCATAGTATATATTGAATATGTATATGCTGATTGGGTTGGCTGAGGAACAAGTGATTGTGAAGGACTTGGTGATCTTGAAGGTGATGGACTAGGAGATCTTGAAGGAGATGGGCTAGGTGATCTTGAAGGTGATGGACTTGGTGATCTTGAAGGTGATGGACTTGGTGATCTTGAAGGAGATGGACTAGGAGATCTAGATGGAGATGGACTAAGTGATCTAGATGGAGATGGAACTGTCAAACTTGATACTGTTAATGAAATATATCTTGAAGAATTAACTCCATCTGACTTGAGATAAAACACAAGAGGCGATGATGTATAGTTTGCTGTTTTTGTTTCTGCTGTTGAACTTGTATATAATCGACCATATTGATTGCCATAATCTGACCCATATACCCAAATATCATGTTGATATTGTGTGGAATAAGTGATATCATATTTCATTTGATCATTTGTTATCACAGCAAAACAAATATTTGAGTCCTTATCAATTAAAGATGTCAATCCAGGAACATTTGTATCAGAGTATATGAATGTTGTTGGATTGAAACTTGTTGTGATATAAGTGCATCCAGAAGGTATTCTAACAATACCAACCTTAATAATACCTGATGAACCAGAGGAATATATTGATGCAGAATAATCAATTTTTAGGCTTTCACCATCATTTAACCAATAAGAGGACTTTGTATTAGATGTAGAAATAGATCCATCATTCTTTGTGTATTTGGTCAAAAAACTTTCATGATTCTCTTTAAACCTAACAAGGGTATTTCCAGACATTTTTATGTCCACTGTGTCTCCAAGAACAAAAACATCATCAATATACCCCACTTGGCTTCCAAGATCATATAAGAAATAATCAAATGTTTTCACAAAGACAATGAATAGACCAAGCATGAAACAAATGAAGAGAACTTCTCAAATCATCTTTTTCTCACAATATTTATAAGTCAAAAAGAGAAATCTGAGTCACCAATTGTCTATTTTTTGTTTTTCTTTGATATTATTCAATTTTGATAACAACAATAGTCATGGCATTTTTTAGGTTTTAGACATAGACCATGTAACCTTTATGACTCAATTTGTATTCAATTTGGAACAGAGAGCAAATGCAGAGATAGATGGATGACTAGTTGAATATGAAGATACTATTAGAAAACATCAAAGAGGAAACCAGGTATTGAGAAAGACTGCCTAATGGAGTTCTCCTACCCATTTTTTGATATATAAAAAAGATTAGGGATGCCATATGGTGAGCAATAAGAATTGTTTTTGCTACACATTTAGTTTAAAGAATAATTCTCAAGTGATTTTTTAGTGTGTTCTCAGATCTCACCATAGAAAACCAGGAATATTATGGCTTAATTTTATTGTTGAAAACAAGAATCAGCGAGAAAAGTCACCAAAGTGTTCATCATCATAAAACTACTGTAAATAAACGATTAATTTACATTGAATCAAAAACCAAGAAAGGCTGAATAATTTGGTCTCAAAATAGGGAATTGGTATAAAGTCACCCTTCCCAATGTTACCTTTCATATCGTTTCATTATTTTGAAAGACAACTGGTCATGTTTATCTCTGCAGTACATTTGGTATTATGTAAAACAAATGTATTACAACATTTAGGACATTTATTTATCATTATTATAAGTGTCCATATTCTCATAGTTCCTATCACAACACATTCTAAACATTCAAAAGTAGGCTTTGGGTGTCTTCTGTTTTTGGATTTTGATTTATCAACAAAGTCTTTCCAATAGGGATCTCCCTTTGTCTCAAAAAAAACCATGAGTTTCATTACTAACTCAAAAGATAAAATGAATGTCGATTTTAATCTTATTTGAAAAATTATGCCCCATTGCTCTTTAGGAATTCAAAAATTTCCGAAAAACCATTTTCATCTGCTAAACTCAATGGTGTATCCCCATTTATGGATTTTGCTTTGATATCTGCTTTTTGATTAACTAGATACTCAACAACATTAAAATGACCATGAGAAGCAGCCCAATGAAGAGGAGTCATATTAAATATTGAAAACCAACATCATCTGTTTTTGCATTTATTTCAGCTTTCTTTTTTAATAGATACTCAAGAATTCTCAGATGGCCTTCTTGAGCAGCAAAATGAAGAGGAGTCCAATTAAATATTTTAAATCAATAAAATAATCCCCTGCATTAATATCAGCTTTTTGATTTATTAGATATCTAACTACACAAAGATGATCATTAGAAGAAGCATGATGAAGAGGAGTCCAATTGAATGTTTAAACACAACATCATTATCTTTTGCTTCTATATTAGCTTTTTGATTAACTAGATATTCAACAACACTAAGATAACCATATTTAGCAGCATAATGAAGAGGAGTCCTATTAAGTAACAACCATTAGCACTACAATCGATTGCATTGATATCTGCTTTTTGATTAACAAGATATTCAACAACGCTAAGATGACCACGAGAAACAGCATAATGAAGAGGAGTTTTATCAAGTATAAAAACTCGATATTTGAATCTTTAGAATTTATATCAAATCCATTTTCAAAAATGAAAACTAACAAAGGTATGTGGCTAAACTCAGATGCTTTGTAAAGACTCTCAGCTGTTAAGCTTTGTTGTTTTTTACTCAAATGAAACAAATCAAAGCAACCACTACAAGAAACCATTGATAAAACTCTTTCATCAATACCAAAACCTTTCATCAATAAATACTTAAAACACTTAACTGAGCCAAAAAAACCAGAAAATGATACAAAATCAAGGTAATCTGGCTTATAACTCCACTCAAATGGACTCCATTTACATTCTTGTTTCAATTTGTGGAAATTCACTAAAATATTAATATCATCATACTTCAGACAATACTCAATACTTGAAGAATGAAAGCCATACTCTATCTGTTCCTGAATATCGTTGGTATTCTCAAAAAAAGAGAGGTCAATATCATAAGGCTGATATTTATTTTCGATAAAACTTTCAAAATCTTCGATCTCTTTCCTAAAATAATAACATAACAAGAAAGTGTCTTCATTGTTCAAGAATGGTTCGATTTCTTCAAATACTAAAATTCCTCTTTTATACAATTGATATACAAAAACAGGGTATTCATTGGATTTCTCTAATAATTTTACACGGAAATCAGCCTTTTGGCAATATTCAACTGATAAACGCACTGCTTTTTCAAGTTGATGGGGGCGAATCTTTGGCAACATAACAATTCGATCAACACAAAACTCAATATCATCAATAAAAACTTCTTTCCCATCTCCAAAAAGAAATTTCTCAAACAAGATCTTCTCTTCCATCTGATAATAATGAACAGTTTCTATGATTTACATTGAAAAGTATTTTAGAACTCTTTCATATTGGTAAACTTTCTGGTTATTTTCATATTCCTTTTTTTCGAAAAATCACAATCATATGACGTATGTTCCTAATCCGAAAAGAACAGTATTATTTTTGCAGAGCACATTGAGTAAAGACAATCCATGTTTTTTCACATTCACAATGGAATTCTCATCAAAACCATAGTTAATCATTGGCAATTATGACTTTGACATAGAATTAACTGGGAAATATCAAAAACTGAGAGTACTTTAATACATTATCAAACCATAGTTTTATATTTGCTCTACTTGAGTTTTTGGAGTAGTCGATTGAGGGGGAGCAATCGGATTCTGATTGTATTGGCTTGGTGGATATCCTGGGTTGTAGAATTGTTGTTGGGGTGGATATGGATACTGTTGTGGAGGATATGGATACTGTTGTGGAGGAGGAACTGAATATTGAGGGGGACTTGGTTGAGGAACATGTTCTGGTATATCTTTCAATTTGTGTTTCTTGTCCTTTTTATCTGATTTCTTTTTCTTCTTCTCCTCCTTCTTTTCTTGATTAGAAGAACTTGAAGATTTTATGTCTTGTTTCTTGTTTTGAGTGACAAAGAATAACACACCAACAATTGCTACAAGAACAAAGACAACAGCGACAACAGTTGTTAATGATGATCCTGATGATGAGTTACTACTAGAATTTCCTGATAAACTTGGCGATATTTGTTTTTTCTGAGCCAGCACCCTTAAGTATCTTGAAGAAGCTATCCCATCTGATTCGAGGTAGAAAACTAGGGGTTTTGATGTAATATTAAGAGTGTATGTGTCTGATGTTGAAGGTGTAGATAATTGATATAGGATATTCCCTAATTGAGGTCCATATACATAAATCAAATGATTATTCTGTGTTGAGTAAGTAATATCATATTTCAATTCATCATTTGATAGCATAGCCAAACAAAATTTCGAATCTTTGTTAATAATACCAGATACCTGGTCAGATTGTCTATCTTCAAAAGTAATGATTCCTGGAACAGAGTTAACCCACATATGATTACATTCAGAGGGAACCATTGCTATCGATATTTTCAGCGAACCTGATACACCATCATTCCCAATGTATGGACCATAGAGAATTGTGACTATTGAATTTGAATTCACCCAATACATATTTTTTGAATTATCACTTGCAGAACCAGAAGGTGATGTAATAGTTGTTCTAAAACTTGCATGATTCTCCATGAATGTTAAAACAAATGTACTTGACAATGAGATTTCGAGACTCTCCCCATCATTCAAAACGTAGTCAAAACATTTGACTTGTTCATTAATACTTGTTATTGAGTATGTACTTGAGCTTTGGGAAGGCTGAGGAGTTTGAATGGGTGGTTCAGGAGTCTGAATGGATGGTTCAGGAGTTTGAATGGGTGGTTCAGGATTTTCGACTGATATTGAGATATATCTTGATGAAGAAACCCCATCTGATTGCAAGTAGAAAACCCGAGGTTTTGATATTATACTCTTTGTATATGTGATTGATGTTGATGATGTAAACATTATTTCAGGCGTATCTCCGTAATTAGGACCAATTGCCCATAGATTATGATTTGGTTGAGTAGAATATTCTATTTCATACTTCATTTGATCATTTGTAATCCAGGCAAAACAAAGATGTGTATCTTTGTTAATTATAATTGAATCTGATGAGCATTGATAATCACATAGTTGAATTGAATTGTATTCAAAATCTACCATGAATTGTTGACATCCAGAAGGAATTCTTACAATACCAAATTTTAATGAACCAGAAACCCCTGTGTTGCCTATGTAAGGGCCATATAGTATTGTTGCTTTATAATTAGCTTCAATACCATAATTCGATATTGTATTTCCACTAGAAGACCCAGATGGTGATAGTACTGTTGTTTGAAAACTTTTATGATTCTCTTTAAATATAAAAAATACATCAAATGGTAGTATAATTTCAACACTATCTCCAGATTCCAAATAATACTCAAAGTACTTCACATATTCATCCATTGCATTAATAGAGATAATACTGGAATTGATAAAGACAATGAATAGACCAAGCATGAAACAAATGAAGAGAACTTCTCAAATCATCTTTTTCTCACAATATTTATAAGTCAAAAAGAGAAATCTGAGTCACCAATTGTCTATTTTTTGTTTTTCTTTGATATTATTCAATTTTGATAACAACAATAGTCATGGCATTTTTTAGGCTTTAGACATAGACCATGTAACCTTTATGACTCAATTTGTATTCAATTTGGAACAGACAGCAAATGCAGAGATAGATGGTTGACTTGTTGAATATGAAGATACTATTAGAAAACATCAAAGAGGAAACCAGGTATTGAGAAAGACTGCCTAATGGAGTTCTCCTACCCATTTTTTGATATTTAAAAATATCAACAATAAGATGACCACTAGAAGCAGCATAATGAAGAAGAGTTTTATCAAGTATAAATACTATACATTTAAAATCATTAATAATAAAAGATAACTAACAAAAGTATACGACCAAACTCCGATGCTTTGTAAATTCTCTCATCTGTTAAACCTTTTTGTTTTTGTCTCAGATGAAACAAATCAAAGCAACCACTACAAGAAAAGTCATCTTTTTTCTATTTCAATTCTTTTTTGTACCAACAGTATAACCTTCAATGAAATCTAGTTTGGCACATAAAAAAAACACATAATAGCACAAACTTTCTCACTAAGAAACGGGGAATTTGGTGATTTTTTCATAATGGGAAATCCAGTTACAAATTCCACATATTGCCGGTTTCTACAAATCCTTGACCAAAATGGTTGTTGATACTACCCTTTATGAAATCCTTGGAGTTGATCCGGAATGCTCAGAGGAAGAACTTAAGAAAGCCTTTAAGAAAAAGGCACAAATCCTTCACCCGGATAAGAATAGAGATGATCCAGATGCAACGGAAAAGTTCCAAGAGCTGAACGAAGCTTACGAGGTTCTAAAAAATCCGGAAACACGTCAAATTTATGATGAATATGGACCCGACGGATTGAAAGAGGGAGTTGGTGATGGAGCATTTACCAATATTTTTGAACATTTATTCGGGTCATCTTTTGGAATGGGAGGAAAAGATAAACCCAAAACATCAAATATCGTTCAGCCTTATGAGGCTACTCTTGAGGAATTGTACAACGGTACTGAAGCAGTAGTTATGTATAAGAGGCATATTATATGCCAAGCATGCAAGGGGGCTGGTTCAAAATCTGGAAGCAAAGGAAAGCAGTGTGAAACTTGCTATGGAAAAGGAAAAATTGGAGTGCTTAATGGCTTTGATCCATTCGGTGGACCAATTCAGTCAATTACCGATTGCGATGTATGCGAAGGATTCGGTTACATTATTGAGGAAGATGATAAATGTCCTGTTTGCCACGGAGAGAAACTTGTTGAAGAAGAAAAAGAAGTTAATATTCACATTGAAAGAGGCATGGCAGCTGGCAATCGAATTGTTTTCAAGGGATCATCAAATGAAATCCCAGAGGCTGAGACAGGAGATTTGATTATCAACATTGAAGAGAAGCCCCACCCTGTTTTTTCGAGAAGAAATGATGATTTATTGATCAAAAAACAAATAACATTATATGAAGCCCTATTTGGTATTGGGTTTTCCGTTCAAACATTAGATGGAAGAACCCTTGTAGTAGAAAGAAATCCAGATAGTATAATTCAATTCAATGAAGTTCGTGTTATTGATGGCGAAGGAATGCCAATCAAAAGCAACCCATTTGAGCATGGAAAATTGTTCATCCAATTCGAAATCATTCTTCCACAAACCGAGAGGCTTTCTGAAGGTTTAAAGAGAGAACTGGCTCTCATCCAGCCACCAGTCAACCAATTAGAAGGTATTGATCTCAACGGAGAAGGAATTTTTGTTAAAGGAACAAATAATTCTGAAATCGAGGAATTTACCCAAAACCAAAAATCACAACATGATCACAGGAGTGAGGCTTACAATCAGGATGAGTATTACGATGAGGACTTCGAAGAAGATGGCAACACAGGCGGCATCGGGTGTCAACCGATGTAAATTAACTTAATATGAATTTATTCTTTACGCACGATTATTCTTGCATTCAAATACAAGACAGAATTTCTTCTTAAATTTAAATGATGTTTTTTACAATTTTGAGAGTCTTTATTATGAAAAACATTGTAAATATAACAACAAAAATTCCATATCAAAGTCTAATCAAAAATTAAGTCGATAATCACATTTTATTTTTGTCTGATGCAAGATTTCTACTATAGTATTATTCATAATGTTTTAGATAGTCGGCAGCACCGTAAAAGGATTTATAGAGAGTCTCTTGATACCATTAAGGAATTAATGAAGAATGCCACATTCAATTTGAAAAAAGATAATGCTGTTCTTTCGCTTCATGGAGATTTTTCTATTGTAGGAGATATTCACGGGAATATTGATATGCTTATACGTATATTTCAAAGGCTAAATTATCCTAATCAAAGGAAATATTTATTTTTGGGTGATTACGTTGATAGAGGAACAAATTCAATTGAAGTCATTATTCTTTTATACGCACTAAAGTGTTTGTTCCCAGATCAAGTCTTTTTGTTAAGAGGTAACCATGAATTTATGGAAGTTTCTAGAATTTATGGATTTTATGATGAATGTCGTATTAGGTATTCAGAAGAATTGTTTAATATCATCCAGGATACATTTTCTTATTTACCAATCGCCGCAATTCTTAACGATACCAAGTTTTGCGTTCATGGCGGAATTTCTCAGAAAATTAATAGCAAAGCAGATATCCTATCATTAGAGAAGGTATCTGATATTCCCAATAATATCATATTAGATTTGCTATGGAGTGATCCAGATCCAGAAGTCCAAGGGTATAAAGAATCTCAAAGAGGATCAGGATATTTGTTTGGCCAGGATGCAATTGATTATTTTTTAAGGGTTTGTGGTTTCACAATGGTAATAAGGTCTCATGAACATTGCCAAGATGGATATGAGCTTCCTTTTGGAAACCAAGGGGGTTTGATCACCGTTTTCTCTGCTTGTGATTATTGCGGACAGAATAACTCTGCAGCAGTATTTAACACTAATTCTTCTCATGAAAATAAGTTAAATTTAACACAGTATTCACCAATTGACAGAAGCAAACGAATTCAAATAATATTACCTGATTTTATACTTGAATATATTAATAAGAAGAATGTATTCCAGTATGAAAACCAATTCGAGGATAAAGACTTAATCAGGCAAGCAATAGATCAAGAAACAAAGAGCCTTATTGTATAGATTGTTAAAGACTTAATAAATAAACAACTATTTGTATCTATAATGGAAGGACAAAACAAAGAAAATGAATCAATCAGCGAATATGAGAAATTGATTTTTGAAATAGAAAATATATTAAATCAACTTCTTGATTTCGAAAACAATCAGACCATTAAACAAGTTTCAAATGCATTTGAAAATTACTCCAAAAAAACTGCAAATAAGAGACAAATTAACAATTTACTGAATATAGAAAAAGAAGTTAATATAAGTAACGAAAAAATCAACGAAATTAATGGTTTAAAGTCTCAAATCAACAGTATTTATAAAAGTATTGCTGAGATGGATTCTATTTGATTAAAAAAGGACAAAAATATGCATTATAGGGTCAAAGACTATTTTTATTTATTGAATTTTGATAATTATTTATGAATTATTAAAAAAGGAGTTTTAAATACCTTTAGTAGAGTTGAATTCCAAAAAACCAAAAAATAGCAACAAGAATAGTTGAGGGAACCAGAGATACCCAAGAAAAAATTTTGATCGATCCCAAATCTGACGAATATGATTGGATATGTTTCTCTATCCCTACACTATTCAAAAGGTTCTCATTACAAGCTTTGGCTTTTCTCAACATTGAGTAACTTAATAATGCAATTAATAGAATCGGAATGCTGGATATAAAGCAGTGTACACTAGCATCCAATGACTCAAAAACAGACCCTAAAAGCAAAATAATTATGATGGCTACGAAAGATATCCCAATAATCCATCCAATGTTGGCCTTGAACTGTTGCTCTGTTTTCAGAAAATCTGAAAGACATCCTTTCATAATCATAGCATATATTGCCACTACTAATAATAGTATTACCTCTACAACCCAATAGAAAAGCACAAGAAACATCTCATACCTATGACTCATTTTTATACAAATAAAGAATAATTTTTTAATAAAAAAGTGACACAATATTTCGAACGCTCTCATATGATTCCTGATTATTACTCCTGAATCAGGAGGGATGATTTTTTACTATATCTATTCATGTTTGTTCTAGAATTGAATTTTTACAAAATAATCGTTTGGTCTCTCTTTTAGAATGTTTGCTAAATTACCAGCAGATAAGCTAAAAAAGAAGGCTAGTTTGAAGAACCAATTGCTTGCTAAACTCAGAGAAAAAGCAGAAGAATGTATGCCACCAATTGTTCAGATTATTGATGAGATATTTCCAAAAAAGATTCCTGTGACTGTTTACAATTTAGAGAATCATGTTAAGATGTATGCAGTAGAAGATAGACCAAAACTTATTGAATTGGGATCAGGAGAAGTTTTTCCTGTGCTCAAAATTGCCATAGAGAATCCAGGGCTTCTCCCATGCGTGTATGTCGACGATGGAGCAGTGAAAGCCCTCCTTCGTGGTGCAGATTTGATGGCACCCGGTATCAAACAAATCCCAGGACCGTTCCAAGTCAACCAAATTGTTGAAATCCGACTTCTCGAGCAAAAAGAACCATTTGCAATTGGACTAACAACTGTTTCTTCTGAAGAACTCACACAAGGAAAGTCTGGAATTGCAATTAGAATCCTCCATGTGCTTAGAGATGGTCTCTATCTTGCTCAAAATGGGATCTAAAACTTAGGTTTGTTATTTACATTATTCGTTTGTTCTTATGATACAAAATCACGAAGGCGGCGAATGCAGCATCTCTTTGCATAAAACATTATATTTTACACTCCCATCCCGGAAGTTTACTCAAAAGAAAAACAACTTATCTGCATGTGTTTTTGTACCACCATCATATGTGGTAGCAGGGACTCGATCAGGAACGATTTACCGTTGGACTATACCAGAAAAAATTGAAGATTCTTATATATTTCCAAATTATGAAGTTACTAAGCATAGTGGAATTATTCATACAATGCACTGGTCAGATTCAATGAAATTGCTTTTTACTAGTGGAGCAGATAGAACAATTTTGGTATGGACTATGAGTTCAAGGGTCCCTCCAGATGCTCCTATACAGACAATCAGCTCTTTTGAAGAGACTCCCCTTTCTATTGTTACATACCAAAACTATTTGTTTGTTGCTGAGCAAAGAGGCATTTCAGTGTTTTGTCAACAGTCTATCAAGGAAACAATTGTATTTGTTTTCAAAAGCTTAGGCTTTTTTAATGAAAAAGCTTCAATGTATCGATCTATAAGTTTTTCTCCAAATCCCAGGGTTGACAATAGCGGATACCTATATGCAGGCTTAGCAAATGGGTTTATTATCCAATATGATGCGCATTTATCAGATCTTCCTGTTTTAAGTTTATCCAGTTCTTTTAAGAAGATATCTGATAATGCAATATTCAACACAGTGTATTTTCCAAGAACAGAATCTCTCTTTGTGTTTTCTTATGATAATTTCGTCAGGATATTTAATCACAGAAATTACAGAGTAGTTAATCACATACAAAATCAATTTAATGATTTATTTATCTCTGCTTGTGCAGAAGATGATGTTACACACTTATTATGTGATAGAAATGGGAATGTTTATGTATGGGAGATACAAGAAACTGCAAGGTTGGTTCATCAAAAGCAATTGTCACAACACAGTTTGGGACTATTTCCAACAAACACAAAGAGTTTTCTTTATTTGCAGAGAGATAATATCACACTGATATCAATTCATAGGGGTTCAGTGAAAACATCATATCCTATTCACAATGGAACTGTGTTTTATATTAATGTGGTTAATGATTCGTCTACATCATATATAGCTACAACAGGAGATGACAGATTTTTAAGGTTTTGGGATACTACAGATTTTAATATGAGGCTTGAACACCGGTGCCCAACCAACACTTCGGTTTTATCATCATACATCGGTATTAGGGAAAGACATGGCTCAAATGTTATTTGGGCTGTTTCCGGACATGATGAAGGCCATCTGTTTTTTGTTAATATTACTGACCACAAAGGAGCAGAGTTACCATCCAGACACAAAAACTCAATATCATCGATTACTGTTGTTCAAAATGAAATGAAAATATTATTATATGCTTGCGATTATGATGGCTATATATCTGTATGGTCAATCGATTCGATTTTGGAGAATATATCATATTCTGCAGTATCATTAATTAAAATGTGGAAGGCTCATGATCAAGAAATACTTGCAAGTTCTGGTATTTGGATGACCGGGCATTGTGTAATTGCCACAGGAGGCAATGACAGAGTTATAAAAATATGGAAAGAAAATGATGGAATTTATAACGAGTCATCTTTAGTAGGACACACTGATTCTGTTACTGCCCTCAGATATGAAGGACTCTTTTTATTCTCAGGAGCCGAAGATTTCACAATTAGAATATGGGATACTGTGAACCTTGTTCAACTCTTTGTAATTTCTCAATTGCATACATCTGCTATTAGAGAGATTGTTCATATCCCAGAAGAAAATATGATTGCTTCATGCGATTCATCAGGAGTAGTCAATATATATAACTATATTAAGAAAACCAAGATATGGAGCATTAAGCATTCATCTGATTGTAGATGTATTTACGTTGATAAGTATAACAATATATTGTATGCTTGCGTCAGAGGAGAACTTATACCACACAGTCTTCCCCGTGAAGCTTCAAATACAGGCCTTCCATTATTGAACAATTCTCGAGCCCAACAAACCAGATATGAGCGGAGCCAGGTTTTTGAAAACTAAATAAAAATGTATTTCTTTATGGAATGATTTCTGTACTGTTATTGTATTTTGGATAATGGAAATCTTCAAGATTAAACTTGCCTGAATCAATGTGCATTTTGGCAACAGGTAAAACTCTCTCTTTAATCTCCTTGAGAAGATGCTTAATTGTGACACATACTTCAAGAAGTCCTTCTTCTCCCCACCACTGAGTTTCATTGCAATATAGGCATCTTCCTCCACATTCGCTCAGAACTTCACAGCTCTTGCAAGGCTCATCAACCACTATTTTGTGCAATAATTTCTTTGGTGTCTGCATTTTTTCAATGTTATCTAAGGGAGTGAATTCTGGAGCAATCGGGCAGGCAGTGATATCACCACTTGTAGTAACATTGAATGAATTCCAACCAGATCCGCATCTAACAGTTTTGAACTTCTCACCTGTTAGATAGGACCACAAAATGCCTTGGAATGGAACAATACCAAGTATTTTTCCATGGTTTAAGTTATCAATAAAATCATTAATCAGAAGAGTAATTCCTGGATTATAGTTGTTGTCTCTCCAACCAAAGAAATCTTTGTATTGGTTGTATGCAGGAGTGTCAAATTCTACATTCAATTGCCAATGTACATGATCAAACAAAGGTTTATCACCATGTATCACACCAAGCAAGTGAGTCACATCTCGGTGTATCTCAGAGTGATCACCAACAGTCATCCTTGCTATCATGTCTCCAGTAAATCCACGATCTCTAGCATCTCTGGCATTAGCAATGGCCTTTTCATACGATCCTTTGCCTCTGTTAGAATTTGTAACATCAGCATCTCCATCAACAGATACAAGAATTGTATCCATCTTAAGCAACTCTTTTGTGGGAAGCTTATTTAAAAGTGTGGCGTTGGTTTGTAAAACAAATTTAGCGTGTGGAACAATATCAATGATTTTTGTGATTAAATCAATTTTCAAAAGTGGCTCACCGCCGTAAAAACAAAGCGCAAGATTAGGGTCTTCCTTAAGTTTGGAAAGGTGATTAATATCGTAGATAATGTTGTTGGGATGTGGTGATAAATCCTCAATATCGTCGTTTTCCGAACTTCCACAATATGTACATGATAAATTACATTCTTGAGTCAAAGTAACAAACCACAACATTAAAAAAATGGTCCTGGAACCCCTTCTGAAAATTCAGGTAGCCGATCATTCTGCCATGATCGGCTTATTTTACAATGTAAATAATATCTTAAGGAATATCAGATTTACTATTAGATAAACTGAGTTATCTTAAGCCTGACTTCCTTAGCATCGAAGCCAATAAGGTTTGTTACCATCTTTGGCTCTCCGTTGAGTTCTGTTCCCTTGAAGAAGAAGAATTGAGGAACATTTTGAACACTAAAATGCTGGAATATAGATTTGGTACTGTCAGTATACCCTGCCTCTAAAAATTGAACATCTGGGTTTTCATTGCAGATTGTGGGAAGAATCATCTTAGCACGTTTACAAACAACACAAGTGGGGCTTGTGAGCATTAGAACTGTTAAGCTTCGGCGGTCCTTAAGCTTAATACCAAGTGTTTCATATGTTCCATCGAAGATCTGATAGTTGGATGCCTGTGACATAAATGGTCTCGTAATTCAATTCTTCATATCACCAGGGAGATTTGACTCATTTCCCTGAGTTTTTCTTAAGATTTGAGAGAATGTTTTGAAATTGATAAAGATAACCAATTGAAATTTGTTAAAATTATGACATTTTATTCATCGCATTATTTGATATGTTTATAATTCTTTTCATTAGTTTACAATGTAAATAAAAAGAGAATAATTGGCTTCATTAACTGATTTGGATTATTGAAAGACTGAATCCAAGTGTATTCAATCTGGGCATCGCACCAGTGTGTTTTGAACAATGTAATGGGAATGCTTGTTTGCAATGAATAGGAAACAAATGAAGAGAAGTCGAAGGTTCCTTTCCCTCTCTGTACATTACTCGAATGAGAAATAAAAGAATTTGAAACCTTAATACTCGTTCCTGCAAGGTGATCAAATAGATAATGCAGATTCCCATAGAATACAGAATTCTGCATATGGTATTTTGCTCCATTTGCTAAATGAATAACTCCATAATTTGGGCTATTATTGCTTAATACATTGATAAAGCTCATTGTTACGAGTGATGAACTCCCATAAAAGAGTACTGCAATTGAATGTTGAGCAGTATTTGAATAAATAGAGACAAAAGAAGTTTTGCCATATATTGGGTTAGTCACACCATATCCTGTGTGGGCATATGCATAGTTTTTTGTCGAATTCATGTTTGATATTGTTTGATTCCCTCCTTCAATACGGAAAGGATAGTAAAAAGAATTGCTTGATGGAGCTGATCCAGTAATAGTAATAAATGAATATAGATGATCAGAGGCTGTTGCCAAATAGCCGAAATGAAACCATGCTCCTGTTGAATAGCATTTATTTGAACAAAGCAAACGTAACTGTATAGAATAGCCAGTTGAAACTGATACATAGAGCGCCCCTCCTTCCTTAGTTGACAAGCACATATAAAACATAGTATTTTCAATTATCAATCCAACAGATCCTGTCAAAAACATTACACCCCCTTGTCCTGTATAAGTCTGAGATCGCACAAAGCAGCTATCCTTAACAACAACAGATCCAATAATTCCTTCAAAAGCCCTTGCCGAACTCGAATTCAAATCAAAGCATGAATAAGATACAGCAACAAAAAGACTTATCATTTTGTGATGTAATGTGATATTTTCTGAGAAACAATGAACTGTGAAAAAGTCACTTAGTCAAAGACCCCAGATTGAGGATGGGTAGATTGTTCTTTTTTGATGAGATTGATATTGGCTCCATAATCCTTTTTATCTCATCGATTTGGTTCTTGCGAATGTTAATCAGCTTCAGGCATTTTTCTTCATAATCATTTCTTTTTATGTCTAAATGATGAATAAGTTCTTTTGTGGATGTGGTTTGTATTTGGGGATTAGATAAAAATAGGATTTCTTCGCATTTAAGTTGACTGTTTGAAGATCTTAATGATTCTAGTTTTTTCTCTAATTCAGATATTCGATTTTGAACCATTTCTTTTTCCTTGAAATCATCATTTAGGCGAATAGCTTCTATATTGGAAATGTAAGTGCTGATTTCATCATCTATTCTGCAGATCAAAGAATTCATTTCATAAACTTTCTTTTTTTCTTTTTGTTCCTGGGTTTTCAGAACATTTATATTATCATTTCCATATAAAATCTTTAATTCTCGATACTGTATCTCCAATTTGCTCAATTCATGTTGAAGTGGCATAGCTCCAACATTTTGAAACCAATCATTAGTCTCAATATGCGAAAATACTCGAAGTAAAGCTTCATATTTTGATTGAAGGCGATGAATCTCGGATTCCAAAGATTGAATCTGATTAATAAGCTCGATGGCATTAATGTTATCTTCTTCTAATGAACGAGAAGAACATGATATTCTGATATCCCCAGGAGAAATGCTATTTTTCGGAGAAAAAACCAACCTACTGGTATAAAAACCTGCACTCATTAAAATGGATTGTTTTAGTTTTTAGCTAGAAGTGGAAGATGAAGATTCTCTTTTGGCTTTCTTTTTTTGCGATTGAACAATGAAAAAGACACCACCACCAATTAGGAGTAATAATATCACAAGGATGTCCTGGTAATCATAATAATACATTGTTAGTGTTTCTCCCAAACTGGATTTAGCAATACAGCTGCTCTTTAGAAGTTCCGTTTTGTATAAATTAGTTGTATATGCTTTTTTGCTTGCTACTGTAAACCCGTAGAATTTCCAATCATCTAATAGTTCGAAAACTGTATCAACTGATGGGGTTATTGATCCATAGAATGGAGGAGAACTACACTCATTTGAATCTGCTTTAACATTTAAATCAACAGAAGCTTTGACTCCAGCTTCAAATCCATAACTTGAATCCGAAATAGTGGATGAAAAGCCCATTCCTAAATAAAGTCCGGTATACAAACCAAATTGTCCAGTTGTTGATGAGTATTCGCTATCAGAATAAACCCCTTTCTTGTGATGATAGAAAGTAGAAGAAGCTTTTGGAGATCCAATCAAAGAATATTCTGCTTCCAAATTGAGCTTAAAGTTTTTGAAATAGTTGAATCCATTGGGTAAATCAATAAGAAGGTTATCAGCAAATGGTCTCACGAAGAAGTAGAAGTCATAAGAATAGCTCATTCCCAAAAAAGAGTCAGAGTTCTTGCCAATTGTTAATCTATACTCATTTATTGTTGAGTTTCCACTAATTGAGATAGGATCGATTTCAAGGGCTAAACCTAATAAACTCATGATATTCATTCCAGCTTTTGCGTTTAAACTTGTTAAACTTAAGCTAATATCGAACCACAACTCCGTATTTGTTAAAGCACCAACACCTCCCCTTATACCACTGAAGAGTTCTGTTACATTGGCCCTATTTTTATCTTCTAGCCAATTATTAACATATTTCTTTCTACAGATTTGACTTATTGTTGAGTCATATTTTTCACAACCTTCACCCTTTGAAGCAAATCTAAATGACTCAAATAAATCTGTTTGTGGTATTGATTTTACATTGAACACTCTAACTCCAGCTTCTTGGCCAATATACTTGGATAAACACAAAGGTTTCTTTGTCTCAGGGTCAATGAAAACACTGTCTTGGACAATATTTGAACTTGAGTTGATGTAAGATTGATTCAATGAAATGGCAATATAGTCATTCTCCAAAGCAAAATTGCGGACTTCGAAATTGTCATATGTTAGCACTGTTTTTTTAAGGCCTAGATCCATTCCATACAGGGATATGATCCCAGGTTTCTGAGCACCAGATTTTTTGTCAATTGATTCCAATGGTTTCTTAAGTGCTTTCATCACCAGGGGCTTCAAGTCATCTGGTATTTTGTTGGTTCCAAAAAAGCTAACAACAAGGAATACAAACATGAAAATGATTTGCTGACTATAGCCCCTATTTTCTCAGAAATTTAAGGCAAGTCAAGTTGGCATTTTTAATCACCATGTTTGTTTTAAAAAATTCAAAACGTATTTGATCCGCTAAAGATTTGAAAGAGAGTAATAAAATGTTCCATTTATTCGCAAAATCATTAATTTGGCTTCGAACCCTTTTCGAAGAAACTTCTTATTGAGGGTTTATTTAGAGAAAACATATCAATTAATGATTTTGAAGTTGTATAATCAACAACAAGTGGTGGGACTGTTATCAAATCCTCCTGAAATAGTTCTTTGATAAACTTGCTTTCTTTTTCAACTGGCGCTGGAGGGAGGATCTCAATTTCTATTTCTTCAGGTTGTTTAGCAGGAGGTTTTGATAAGATCCTTCTATATGGAAAAACAGTTTTCCTGTCATCCCGAAAATCATATAAATCATAATCTCTCGGCCTTGGAGGTCGTGTCATTTCTGTAAATCTCTGAGTATTTGTGGAAATATCCTCTGTTGTGAAAGAATCATCTGCATCACCCTCATGGTGTAGATACATGCAATCTGGATTGCTGCATTTGCTACCGCTCAAAAACGAAGAGCAATACTTGCTGGTTCCAAACGAAGCTTTCAAAAGATGGCCATGAATAGCGAAGTTTTCAAGACTGTAAATGCACTCTTGGGCATCTTCGATATTTAAAAATGTTACATATGCACTCACAGTAGGTCTGGGAATATTGACAACATGAGCATTTTGAGTATTCACAACAATCTTCTTTATATCACCATACTGACCAAAATATTCATAGCTACCCAATAACTCTTCTGTCGCAATTTCTTGAGGAATTCCAATTACATATACCAAATCCCTCTGAATTACTCGAAATCTGGTTAAATGTTGTCGCTCAGGAAGCGGAGCCTTTACACGGACTGTATTACGACCTTTAGTGCTCATTTTTACCAAATGGTCTAATAATTACCCTTTTGGGAATTTGTCTAAAGGTCCTAGTTTACAAAATAATCGGGAAAGCTTACTGGGCAATAAAAAAAGCTGTGTTAATAGGTAATTGTCGGTCGAGATTGCATTTTGATGAATTACAAAAACAATCACATATATAGGCAATTTTTTAGAGATGATTATGGGACGAAGAAAAGGATTGATTGTGATAACACGCAATTAAAAACGTTGGAATCAGATGATTTGGATTATTTGGAGAGTTTAATTGATTTGATTAATTCTAATGTGAATGAATTTAGTCACACATTGAAGTTAATTCTGGAATTTACCCAAAAACATGGTTTTATTGATGAAAATGATGTTATTTTATGTTCCAATTTGATATTTTTATGTATTAACGAAATTGAGAATATTTGCAATCCAAAAGACACAGAAAATGCAATCAAAATCCTTCATTCATTATGTATTCCTGATAGAACATGTTATGCAATTGCAAAAAATAGATTTATTACTGTTTCATGCCAATATCTACAAAAAAAGTTTTGTCCCTGCATGGATATTGTGCTTTTAATACTTATCAATCTTATTCTAACACCGAAAATGTCCGAATTCTTTCATAATTTTAATTTTAATGCTGTTTTTGAAGTGTTAGAATGCAAAAAAGGAGACTCTTCTGTCATCAAATCTGGCTTTTTGTTTCTATCGAAAGCCATCACATTATTAGATATCGGAGAACCAAATCAAATTGCTAATGATATTAATGAATTGATAAATAATCAGTTCATTTTTGATGATGACGGATTTGCTGGAATATGCATGACTCTAGCACAGCTAATGAAGAAAAGATTAATGTCAGTTGATTTTTTTTGTAATAGCTGTATATATGGGTTCGTTTTGAATTATTTTAAATTTGATCCAAATAGTGTCTTGATGCTATTAGTAGAAACCCTAATAATTGATCCACACTTTGATGTACAAATCAATATTGTATATTTTTGTGAAAAATTCACCCAATCAATCATGAATATGGAGGAAAAAAGGATTGTTTTCTTTAGTTTGTTTTTTTCAAGACTTATTGAGCAGGATTCATCAATTATAGACGATGCTATAGTGTATGAAATTATTTTTACTATGTTTTCCAAAATCCACAGTTTTGGTTTTTTCACAAAAAGCATTTTTTTCCATTTTATTGTTCAAGTAATGGAATCTAGCTTTGTATCATGTTTAGTTGGAATAGATGTCTTAACTTTGATCTCTTTCTTTAAGGAAATGGATCCATTATCAATGGAATTGGACTTAATGAAACAGGTTTTCAGAACAGGTGTTGGATCTTTATTAACATCATACGAGATCTCAGGAAAAATTGATTATTATGTTGAATTCAAAGAATACTTACAAACACATATAGATAATAATACAGTTTAGTTATGTCTATTTTGCATATTAAACATGAAAAAATCACCTGAAGGGCAAGCAAATGCAATTGTTGGTTCTGATTTGTGAGAGGCTATTAAGGCACCAGGCCCAACCTCTAGGGCTCTTAATAATATTGTTCCAGATGGGGATAATAAAAAAGGCTGATCAACAGTTGTTGCGCACATTAATACTGGGCAAAGAGGATGGGTTTCAAAGCTACAGAGTTGACCATAGCGTGATCCAATATACGAAACCTTATTATTTCTGGAGTCCCAAGATAAACACTTTCCCCCTGCAGTTCCTGCAAAAACCGTCCTAGGCGATTCTCTATATCCACCAATTCGAATAATCTTATCTCCAATTTGTACTGATAATATGCTTTTAGCATTTTCTTCTTGTGGCTGCCTGAAATCAATTGTGGCCAAAGAACCAGTTCCACTCCCAATAACACATATTTCTGGCATTGCATGATGCATTGTAATTGCTGATACACCAGTAAATTGATCAAAGGTTGACCATTCACCTACAAGCTTTTGGCTTTCAATGTCCCATAATGCTACACCTGAAGCCACACCCCTAGTAGTAGCAATGTGTGACGTTCTAAAAACTGATGGAGCTGCAAGTTGAAGTGCAGATTGAGATCTATATGATACACTTGCTCTGAATGACACTCTTTCCGACCTTTCTGGCGACCATAAATGAACACACCCATCAGTTGTGCACGCAAGAACAATATCATCAATAGAATGAAGATCACAAATATCTGATTCTGATAAACATATTTTTGAGGAAATCTTTCCTTCATTAAGTAAATAGACTTGTTTGTTAGATGATGCTATGACCAAATCATTGCCTTTGAAAGTAATTTTCAATGGAGTCTGTGATTGAACTTTAGAATGAGAAGAAAGTTGTAAATAATTGGGTACAGGTATAACATTGCAACTTCCAAGATCAGTCCTATTTTTAAATCTTGAGGGTGTTGATGGAAAACACTCAGGTGGCTGCCAATGAGCTGATCTCACTAATTGAGATGAAAAACAATTAAACAGGGCATCACTATCAGATGGAAAGTCTTTAAGCTTAGCAGCATTTTCTTCAGCAGCTTTTGAGTATCTATCTCCAGCTGATGAGGCGAAAGGGATGCCAAACTGAGACGCAATTTGACTTGGAGACTTATTAGATATAAACAAAGACTTTGCTCTATTAGCATTATCTTTTATAAGCATAACAGGATCATAACACATATAATCAATAGCAAAACACAATACCTTAGGCAATAGGGAATTCCAAGACCGTGATGATTTTTCCGCTGCTCTTAGAAAGTTCTCATAAACATCGATATATTCAGAAAAATGGCGATAGGATGGATAAAACCACTGAAAAACAGAACTCAGAGTAGAGAATGGGGTTCTGTTTTCGAAGTATTCAGGTTGAATGGCATTAATAGATACTAAAGCTCTAATAAAAAAAAGTAATAACTGGTTCCGAACATATGTAGAAATATCAAACAAGAGTGGTAATGATGAAAAGACCAAAAGAGAAGTAATTGGAGAATTAAATCCCTGACAAAAAATAGATAAAGCAGAGATTGCCCCTGCTCTCACTTCTGGTGAGTTATGAAACAAAAAACCAGCAACTTGCAAATGCAGTGACATTGGAATGAAAAGTGATTCATCCATTGAGAACGTCAGATATGTTCTTTTAAGTAACATTAATAACCATACAGCCAATGATGGATTTGATTGCTGTAGAGATACATTAATATCGGATAAAAACACTTGTGTACTGCAAATTTGCCTTGCTGTTTCAAATGGCCTTTGAAGATATGATATAACAGCTGCGATATGAGTTCTTGTACTTTGGGGAATCGTCTTATTAAACAATGCAGATAGCAGCTTTGAGAAATCAGTATTCTTGTTGACTCCCAAAAGACATGTCATATCTGTTTGCAAAGCACATAATAAAATATATGCTAAAGCATGAAACTCTAAAATTTGTGTAGAAATCGGCATGTCATGAGAATTAGAAGAAGAAAGCGAAATTTGGAAAAAGAGTTCTAAAAGATCAGGAAAATGCAGAACAGGGGCCAATTTTTGCCTATTCCACGGGGTTTGTGAGGCATAGTTTGCTATCTGCACAAGGGAAGTATGTGCAGCTTCAATATTGCTAAATGGAACAAAAGAAGCAGCTGCAATAATTGAAGGGCGAATTTTTTCATTTGGCACATGAATCATAGAGGTTATAAATGAAACAATAACTCTTCGATTAAATTCATTTGAAAAGTTTGGAGAGGGCGTAAGATTCGTCGTTATCCATATATCAATAGTAGTTTTCCATTGAAGCCATAGAGGATGATGACACATATTCGGGAGATATGGGTATGATATCGGTCTAACAGAATACTCTGCAAGTAAAAACTGGGCAAGAATGAATCTCTGAAAAAGGGTACTTACAGACTGTTCTCTTCGAAAAAAATGAATAAAGAGATGAGGTGTTAGATAATCGGAGGCAACAGATTCTGTTACAGCTACTAATACATTTAAAAGGTTCTTCTGATCATCTTTTTTTTCGTATGCAAGCATATCTTTAAGAGCCGATAATGGAAATGCAGGATCATTAAAGCTAGTTCTATAGTACTTTAATATATGACAAAGAATAGCAATTGATACAGGAGAAAGAATACACGTGCTTAAAAAATCTCTGGGTATGAGTGGATCGACAGGGAGTTTTTCTCCAACACTTGTTGCACAAAGGCAAAACCAATCAGACCAGTCATCAGCTTTTACATAGTTTGCAGCAACCGGAAATCTATTTGCAGCAACTTCCACTGTTTCTGTCATTTCATCCTCAGCCTTTTTAAATGCATCAATTGCTAATGCAGCATTCTCACAATCGAATATAAACACAGATGGAGTGTGTATTTGCACAAACAGATTTTTCAAATTGGTAGCTAAAAGAGGACCATTATGATTATTTCGAATTATCAATCCTTCAGAGGACAAAGGAGGAAACCCTTGACCAATAAAATGAAACATTATTCTTCCAGAGGCAAAATCATGACGAATTTTGGAAATAGAAACCATTTTTTCGGGTGTAGGAGCAATTATAGGCATAAAACGTGGGAGTTTTTTCATTGAAGAATACCCTTCTTTGAAGTAGCTATTGATTAATGAAGGGAATTCCGAATCGGTAATGGTATTCATATTTGCCCACGCAAAAACCAGAGGGCTGTTTGGAATGCACTCGGAATTCAAAGAAATATGGTATCTACTAGCAACCATGAAAACCACACATTCCAAAGGGTCCAAGTCCATAATTTGAAATGACGGAACATCACCTTTGTATTCTTTTTCATCCAAATTAGCCAAATTACACAAGTTTTTTAAAGATTTAATCGGATTGATAACCCTTTTTAATTGTTCCTCGAAGGTTTCGTTTTTTATAAAACTGCTAGCTGATGTAGTCTCAGAAGTATGATCACTCATGCTTGCAAACACTAAATCTTCAGAAGTTTCACCATCAGAAAAATCATGGCTAGTATAATCATTGTTCATTTCTTATTTTTTTGCTGAAATCAAATGATTTCCCAGTATCATTGTTCTATTTTTAATAGACGTTTAGCAAGAAATTTATGGATGTTTCATCAGAATATGCCTGTTTTAGTAACAAAGGAATAGCAGATCTTCATGATATTGAGTATTCTCCAACTTCTGCGATTGACATATCAAATAATAATATTGGATCTTTGGAAGGGCTCACACATTGTGAGGCAATATCTGTAATCCAGGCATCTGGTAACGATATTAGTTTTTTTGATCCCAAAACAATGAAAAAATTAAAATCTTTGTCTCATTTCGACATATCTCGCAATAAGATTGCCAAAATTGAAAATTTATTTTATTTATCTCGTCTTCATTCACTTAACATCTCTGGAAATATTCTTGAAGTGCTGGAAAATATCGAAGGAAATGTCAATTTGCGGCATTTGAATGTATCTAATAACAAAATCTCAATGATTAGAATTAGATCACCTCTTCCAAAACTTTCCACATTGAATTTGAGTGATAATAAGCTGAGAATATTACATGGGATCAATGTTTTCCCTTGCTTGTCAACTCTTATTGCTAATAATTCATATCTGTCGAACATTTCTAAGATTAATGAGCTTCTTAATCTGAGAAGATTGAGCTTATCTAATAATAATATTACTGATTTCACTCCTTTCTTTTTACCTCTTCTTTCATTTGCTGATTTTTCAAAGAATCAAATAACTTCAATTACCCCCTTCTCGAAATTTCAATCATTGGTAAAGCTGGATTTATCTGGGAATCCTATTAATGATGAAGGGATGAGTGACACATCCACTTTACCCAATCTGAAGGAGCTTAGAATTAATTTTACTCATATAACTACTCTTTCAAGTTTAAGGGTATTGACACCATCAATATCAATGCTTTCGGCAACATTTTGCAGAATTAAATCTTTAAATTCCATCACAAATCCAATGAAACAATTGGGGCATATAAAATATCTTGACATACGTGGTAATCCTATTAACAATGAGTTTTATCCAGATATATTTAATATGAATGATCATGATAAAATGCTTGAGTATATTGATCAAAATGAATATGAGTTAAAATACCCTCAGAATAGTGAAGAGAGAAAGTTATATAGATCAAAGATAATTCTTTCATCTTCCAATAGAATTACATGGCTTGATGGGATACACGTTGGAAGCACATCATCAGCGCAAATTGTTCCTCCTTCTCAAGTTAACTATGTATCCCCAGATGAGAGTTCTTTAGGTCAAATATCTTTTGAATCTGAACAAATTCATAGAAGTGATAAAAATGTGATAAACACAAAACCCAAATTTATGGTCGATACCCCATTGTTTTCACAAAAGATTAGTCATGAATCAGATGATGCCAACTATTATTTTGAAAGTGATGACTCAGGACCATATGATATTGACCTAAAAAGAAACGGAATCGGAGAAAATCTTGGTTTAATTGAACAGGCGATACCATATAGTAATTCCGATCGAATTAGTGCAGCAACAGATTTTGATAGTGATCCATTCTCAGATGAAATTGGTTTTCCGAAATCCATTGATGGCGCAGAGGAAGTCCAATCATCCAAAAAAAGCTGTTCATTCTGGATGAGCGTTCCAAAGAATAATGACAAAAACCCCAGTTATCAGGTTAAAAATCCACCAAAAATGAAAAACAGATACCCTCCGTTCAACAGAAGTGTGAGTCCTAGGAAAAAACCAGATAATGGACACTACCCTTTCAACACAAAAGCACCCAGAAAGCTTCCATGGGAATGAGTTTAAACATGTATTTGCACAAATTATAATGACAAAGAGTAATAATGATGACAATATTGATACCATATTGGAGCTTGAGAATCCATCAATAGCTAAAATATTAAAATGCTCTGATGTTCAGGCTGCATTCAGGAATAAGAACAAGAAGCTTGTAAGGATTTTGTTGAATCCACATAATATTGGTTCATTAATCGATTTTTTTCATAAATCTGAAGAATTTCAGATGTGTAGGCATATTTTAGGATTATTTTTATCACCAAATACTGCATTACTAACAGAATTTGTTGAAAAAGTAAATTACTTGGAGAAACTTCTTGAAGCTTTGGTTAAACCCAAATCTGTGCACAGATTTGTCATCGGTGCGATTATGCAAATTCTTTCTCGAGCACTTGATAATTGGGGAGATACCATTTTTGACGTTTTTGGTAAATCGAGGAAGATATATTCTAGATTAAGTGGATGTATTCACCTGCCAGCAGTATATCATTTTGCATCAAAATTAGCACCAAAATCAAAACGGGCAGCAACATTTATATGGGTGCTCTTTACATTCCTGATGGATCAACACGGAACAGGACCATCAATTCCAACTATTGTGCAAAAGGATGCCGTTTCAAATTTAGTTTTAACAAATCTCACACCAGAACAAAGATGCAGAACCCTTGAAATCATTTGTATATATTTCCACGAATTTGATGAAGAATCTGATATGTATAAGATTATAAGCCAAGCTCTTCCATTAATGCTTCAGGATGCATCAGATGATAACGAAAGATCTTTAGTATTTAAACTGGGTATGATTCTAGATTTTAGTCCAGCTCTGGGTCAATCTGCTATCACAATTATTAACTATTTGAACTGTTCAGATTTATTATTGCAATATTCCCTTTTTTATATCACTGCTTACAATATTGCGATAGGCATGAAAACTGCATTGTTTTTCCTTTACAGAGTTCTAAGCAAACCTGTTAACAACTTTGTTTTGATTGCAGCAACAAAAATGATAAGAATGATGAGCCAGATCAAAGTTAAAGGAACAAATAATTTTGCTTCTCATGTTAATGATGTTTTAGTGTTTTCTTTTCAGCAACATAATTTGACAAAATCTGCTCTTCTTCGTTCATTTAAAGCAGAGTTCATTAAGGCTAGCGAGGGTGATATGCTTGAACCCGAAACTGTTTCATGTGCAGACACAATAAGATCTGTTAATTCTTCAAGGCATCAACATTATAACCAGGGAATTATTAACGAATTCATGCAAAAGGCTATGTATGTTGAGCAGAATATCAATAAATTCCTTCCAGAATACAACGTCAAACTATTATGGAAATCTGAACTGTCTCAGATGGAAGTCTACTACAAAACAATCGAAAAACTTCCTCATTTGAATACTAGAGTACCAAATCCCATGGCCATGCTTTCTATATCAACTAAAAATAACAAGCCAGCTCCAAAAAGCAAATCTCTCTTGCCAAATCAAGAAATTCTCAAGGTGGATTCCCAAAAGATATCTAAGAAACCTGTTGATCTCCCTGTTCTTAGGCTTGACAATACCAATAGTTCAGATGACGACGACGATTTTAACCTTCCAGAAATTGATGTCAGCGAAACGCTTTCTAGTATATCAAGTAGGGAAGTCCCAACACCACAACCCATTGAAGATATTGAGTCAATTAAAGAACCATTACCAAAAGACCAGGTTCCCAAAGATGAAATACCAATACCCAAAGTCATGAAAATTGCTCCAGATTCACCTAGGGTTGCCAAATCTGGCAACATCGAAAACAGGCCAGCTTCACCAACATTCAATAGAGCTCCTCCGTCTCCTATCAAGTCATCTGTTATTATGTTCTCAGATGACGAAGATATCGATTTTGTTTTCGAAGAAGAATATGAGGAAATATATGTCGATGAAGAAGAAGAGAGGAAAGATATAGCAATCAAAGTACCAATTCCATCAACAATATATCCCAAGAGTGTTCCCCAAGTTAAATTGGTTGAGTCAAATGTGATTCCTCAATCAATCATTCAAAAACCAAAGTGTTCGCTGAGCCATCCAGTCAATCACGAATTCAAAAAACCTGTATACATGTCTACCAAAGTTGAGGTCATCAGGAGAAATATATATGTCTACGACGATTCTGAATATATCCCAAGGCCCCCTAAGGTACAAAGTATCAAATTAGTCGAGGATATTATTAGGTTATAAATAGCAAATGCGGAACGATTTTTTTAACGGACCGTTAAGGGATATTTTAACTATGCAGGATACCTTAAATCTAGAGATATTAAAAGTCCCCGAGTTAGATGAATTTGATGAAGAATTAGATTTTGTTTTGGAAATGATTCATTATAATCAATCACATGAATTTTTCGAAATTATGTTAATGCATTTAAAGAACGGTGTTGATGAGGAGCTTGGTATTAAAATTTTAGATATAATTGCCAGGCTTTTGTGTAATAATGTTCATCTGAGCACATTTATATCGGGTGGTTTTGCTAATATGCTTCCTTTTAGTAATAAATCATATACAGACATGATTTTCGAGGTTTTATTTGTTGTAACTAACCTAGGACCACACTGTTTTGAAGATGAAGCTCTTTGCAGGTCTTATGGCCATATGATCAAACGAAATCCATCAAAGGCTTTGACTTTGTTCGGAATATTTGCAGAAAAGTTCAATGAGTTTGAGAGTCCATGGGCATTTTTGGATTTATTGATTCACGAATCAAAACGTTTTGTTGGTCCTGAACTAGCATCCAATTATTCAAACCTGTTGGCATCACTATGCGTTAGATATCCTGATTATGCTGAAGGAAGAGCTTCTCATTGCTGGAAAAAGATTTGCTCATTACTAAATGAGCAAGATATTGGGGCATTGCGATGTATCTATAGTTCTTTATCAGCCATTGCTAAGGTTTATAAAGATGGGAATCTTCCCATTGAAAGTATCAAGGGTCATTTGCATATAAAAGAATTGCATAGATCCATATTAACTTTACTTGCGCATTTACCTCTAGCTGGGAATATATCCAGAGATGAAGATGTTTTAAGATCATTGTGTCTTTTAGCTGAAAGAGACGAAAAAGCAACTCTTGTTTTAATGGAATCATCAAAAGATTTAACATTTGCTTCATTTTTGGTTGATAATGCGGAAAAATGGATGGGAAGAGAACTACCAACAAACATTGATACACTAAGGTTATTTTTAGTTGTGTTTCAACATTCTGATTTAAGAAATAGGATATCTCAGGCTGTTGCCTTTACTGATTTCTTAAAGCTTGTAACAGAACAGGAGAACAGTAAAGCACTTTCAATTGTCTGCACAATCATAAGAAGGGTTGAAATATCCCTTGATCTCCTTGCACGTATGAGTGAATCCGGATTTCTTAGAGTCTTTTTCGAGATTTCGATTGAAATTGGTTCACATCATTCATCTCTTTTGCTTCTCGATACTTTAGCACAAGTCGGATATACCAGAGAATATATCAAAATGTGCGATCTGTTATACACATTAATAACCAAGAAAGATAACTACTCAGAATTGGCGGCAGAGGTGGCAATTAGGCTATGTACATATAGTAAGTGTGTTTTGTTGTTCAAGAGGAAGAAATTGGACGATTTTATGAGAAAGAATATTGACGATCCAACACTATCTAATGTTGCAGAAGTGTTTCTGGATGCTGTAGGTAATTAAAATATCATATATATTTTATTCTAAGACATCTTCCATTTCTGAATTTGCCTTTGGTGTAATTTGGGGAATATATGATGATTTCTTGAATGAATTCAGAGATCCTTCCTTGAAAAAGTCTTTGCTAATTGCATGATCAATTAACTTGCACCATAATGGATTCTTGGAAAAAGTTGGAGCATGTATCAGAACAAACAATCCGAATTGTGCTCTTGTTAAGGCAACACATAACCTTCTTGCATCCTTTAGGAATCCAATTTCAAACTGATCGTTTGCCCTAACATTACTGAGAATGATATATTTCTTTTCTCTCCCTTGAAAAGCATCAACGGATTCAATTTCAAGGTCTTCAAGATATGCTTTTGGAATAGTTTTTGATGTTTTCAATGGCAAATGTGCTCTAAGTGTGAGTTGTTGTCCCACATAAGGAGTAATAATACCAATATCAGAAGCAGCGACACCACTAGTATAAAGGCTTTCAACAATAACACAACATGCACCAACTTCATGCATATTAAAGTAGGAAACACCATTTTCATAAACTTCTTCTCTTGCTTGAGGCATATTCCAGACAATATAAGGATCATTTTGGTTTGGCCATTGTAAGGTGGGGAGATGTCTTTTCCTCTGTTGTTCAGTTACACCATTCTTGAGGAACGAATCATAAAATGTTTTAGAGGGAAACTCTGCTATCGTTGGATGCATACGATATTGTTCCAAAAGAATATTTGGCATTACTTGTAAAGTAACTAAACGCTGCATTAATGGTATATTATAACCTCCACTTGATGCTTGGTTCGAAATGAATAAAGGACCAAGTTGCTTGTGATCTCCAACAAGTACAGCTTGTCTAACGCTATGAACTAATGGTATTAACAAATCTGCATCCATAATCTGCCCACTTTCATCAAATATTACAACAGGGAAACTAGTTGCAAGGCGAGATCCACCAGCAGAAACGCATGTTGTACAAACAACATCCGCTTCCTGAACAATTGCTCTTTCCATTTTAATAAGAGCCTGTGAATTATATGGATCTTCAAGTGATTCAAGCCTCTTCTTTGCGATAGATTTCGTTGAATACTTTTCAGTCAACTCATTGGTATCATCAATCGAATTGCTTATAACACGAACAACATTCACACCGGTTTGAGAAATTCTCTTTAGGGCAAAATCAGTAGCGATGTTAGATTGGGTACAAACTAAAACAGGACGAATACCAGACTTCACAAATGAATATGCTAATGATGCCACAACGGTTGTTTTCCCGGTTCCTGGAGGTCCCTGTATTAAAGTAAATCGGTTTTTCAAAGCAATTTCAATTGCGTTTCTTTGGGATTGATTTGGAGCCTCAAATATTGATGGATCTGGCTGATAGAATTGGGCTTTGGAATTGGGTATAAAATTCTCTTCTTTGAAATTGGAGACTTTGCCGAGAATAACTTTTTTAATAAACGGATCCATGCTATTCTCTTGCTCAAATCTTCTTAGTGCTTCCTTTTGCCTACTATATGCAATACTAGAAGGAATTAATGTAACACAAATATTTCTAGAATTCTCCGAGAAAAGGGGAGGCTCAGAAAATCTAGCCCTCATTTCAAATTCCATAACACATTTGATAATAGTTGCATCTTTTTCCATTCCTTCACAACTAAATCTCACTGTTGTACCAATATTTAATGCTCTATAAGCAGCCTGAGATGAACGAAAACTACAAATATTATTCTCAATCATTCGGAATTGATTAACGGGGAAAGGATCGTGATACTTATTCATTTCCTCCTTCTCAAGATCTAGAAAGTTCCCTATTACCTTTGAAAACTGGTTTTCATCATGATAAACGAATTTGGCTTTTTGAATATTAGGGGAAGGCTCTGATCTAAAGCCTGGAATCTTGGATTTAATAGCTTCACTAACCGATTTAACATGGCTAATAGACACCTTAGTATATTGATTGTCTTGAGGAATAGGAACAATTTCATGGATGATTTCTCCGTTACTAATAATTGGAGTAAATGTTTCGGGATTAATACACTCCTTCGATAAAGATTTGTGATATAAACATTCTCCGCGACAAACAACAAATAAATTCTCATTCTTATCATCCGTTACAAATCCAAGAGAGTATATATTCTTTGATTGACAAACATAACATACAATACTATTGGCATAACTGTTTGACTCAGGAAGTTCGATTAGATTGCTATTAATCTGCCTTAAATGATATAATATATGACTCTGCTTTGTATCACCTTTACCGTTACAAAAATAGTATCCAGTAACAGGGCATTTAACAAGAGATTCTTCAACGGAGCAGTTACAGTATTCGCAGTGTGGAGCTTGTTTCATATTAAGAAAAAAAATGGCCATACGGTTAATGTTTATTCTAGTCATAGGAAACTTTGGACAAGAGACACAGTCAGAGGATCTTTAGATTGTATCAATTCACCTATAGTTTCATTGAACTCATTAGATTCTAAGAATTCATTGAGATCTACGATGAACTGATTTGTTTTTATTGAGGATATCTGCATGTGAAAGATGAGTGTTGAAAGTGTTCTGTTGACCAATTCTTTATTTTCACTCTGCAAAACAATATTTGTGAGAGCAAAGAATGACTGGAAATGCTGTATTAGTTCGTATGCATCATCAGATGATGAAAGAGAGAGGATTAAAATTAATATATCATAGACATCTATCATTTTTCCATATTCTTCAAGATCAAAGAAAGTAATAATAAATGTGTCAGAAAAAACATGGGAAAATAACAACAAATAGTGTTCTTCAGAATGCATAATCAGCGATTTAATTAACGGAAGATATATATTTGGAGACTGTGACATGTTAAGACAATCATCAAGAAAATTCTCAATTCCAATTGATAATAGGTACTTGGATCCGCTATTTGTTAAAGAAACAGTTGTTAAGTAATTTAGAGATGGATTTGGGCGATTATAGCAATGATATCTTTCAATTACCATTTGGGATATATCTATTAATTCGTTTTCGGTGTAGAAATCATTAAGGTACTTAACAATGGTGTTTTGAGAATCCTTATACGATATTATGTTCGATTTCATATATAATTTTTTGAGGAATCCAATTATTGGATATTCAAATAATGCATTCTGGACTCCACCAATGGAAAACACAATGATCTCATTCAAAACTGAGCTTTGGAAATAAAAATTCGATAATAGCATTGGTATTTTCTCAAAAGTTCGAGTTTCTTCCATTATTTCTCTTGTTTTACTAGAATAAATCGACGCTTTAAGTAAAAAAGTTAGAGATTTCGGAAATGGTATCATTCTGATAATGCTATTGATCAAATAATCATCAAAATATGATAAAATTGGAGCTTCTTCGTATGTGATATGTGTGAGGATTGATAAAGACAATGATTTGATGATACAATCATCAGTATAAACATAATTAATAATTATTTCAGACATCGAATCATCAATAATAGTGTTGTATTCAACGCTAGATTCTAAAATGCATAAAATGCTATACAAGTACTTCCTTATTTCCAAATTATTATTATTCTGAATCTTAATATGTGCTTGAGACATGATTTCATCAATATATTCAGAATTTCTCATATTTATGCGAATAGGTTTAATATAATTCTTATTTATGTGACTTATGGGAACATTTTTTATTTCCGCAGTATCTTGTATCATTTGCTACAGAACATATTAATCTAAAATCCCAGCAGAATCAAGAGAAAAACCAATTAGAATTAATATTTATATTTACATAAATGGAAGGAAGAGATACTGTTTTGAATAGAATAAGCGAAAGCCTCAAACAATTGCAACATTCATTATCTCCAAGTAGCTTAGAGCCATCTAGATTAGAATGGGATGCTTTCCTCAAGAAAGTTCATGAGATTAATACTAATTATAAGAAATTAATTGAACTTATTCGACCAGAATTAGCAGATATTGTTCCATATCCAGTTAAATCGGATAATTATGACACAATTATTCCTGTCAACAAACTTTTTTCCATCGAGGATCCAACGTCCCAATCAACTAATGATCAAAATGATACGAATGTGATGCAAAGAATCGAGTATCACAACGAATACGTGAAGCAGTCCATAGTAGAAATTTCCAATTTAGTCAAGGCTTTGAGACATGAACAGGGTTCAAAGAGAAAAGATACCCATGTATCAGAGGACAATGAGAGATTTAGCATGTTTGAGTTCTTGAATCAATCTGATAAAGGTAAATAAAGTTAGTGTTAAAAGTGGCATTAATGAAGAGTTTTTTTGGAAATGCAGCTTCTTTCTTGAAAGGAAAGGGATCTAAGAAATCAGATTACCCAGGAATGAAGGAATCCAAAGAAGAATTTCGAAAATTAGCTTCCGAAACCAAGGATTTGTTCGACAGGATTAGCACAATGGCTTCTTGTTTTGAGACCATTTCTTCATCTGCTGCAAAATTATGCGAAGAATCTAATAGCTGGATTCATGATGGTACCAGGGACACAAAAGAAGTATTTACAGGATACGTTTCCTTTACCAGGAATTTGGATGTTGAGACAAATAACCATTTCATTCCATCAATAATGGACAAAGTTTTAAAGCCACTCAATGACTACAAAATAGAAGTTAGTAGAATCGAAGTTTTAAAGTCTCAAATCACAAAATCTCGGAAAGAATATGAGGGGGCAAAAGGAAATGAGGCCGAGCATAATCTGTTGAAAGAAAAGTATTATTCTATCTGTGAAGAATTTATTAGTTCTGTTTCTCATCTTTCTTCTATGCGAAGGGATACGTTAAGAGAGTCCTTTATGAGCTTTGATCAACTGTTCCAGAATTATATGGAGAAGCTTAATGAAAGATTCATGAAGTTTAATGAGATCCATTCTATGGATATATTATCAAAATATGATACAAAGGAGGATAGGGTTGAGAATCCTTTTAGAAATCTCAAATAGTTATTCAAATAAGATATTAATCTTCTTAATATATCTCATTTGGCAGTTCTTCAAAATTTTGAACACTGCTGATTGTCCTAAGTCTAAAATTTTAAGTTTCATTGATACTGACATGAGTTCAGAAGGTTCAATCATCCCAATCCAAGATTGACATCGCTCAATTAGATTATGTAGTATCATTAATGGATCCTTATGAGTTAATGACTTTGTATATCCTTGAGCAATCAAAAATGCAATTAGTCTATTATGTTCTTCATTAGTAATACGACCATTGTTTAATCGATCTTCGATGACTTCTAAATACTCTAATAATAAATCAATACCTTGTTTTTTTCGTAAGTTTTCTTTGAGTTTTTTAACCCTTTCTTTAGGCTTTGGATTGATTTCAATTAGAGGAACACAAAGAATGGTCTCTAGATAAGCATTAGTTTCAGATGGAAATAGTCTAATGAAACCATTTCCAGATTTCAAATTCCTATCATTTTCCATCAAAATACTTGCTTGATCTACAATTGGAAACCCATCCACTTCAACCTTATTGAGTCTTTTTATTTCTGAATCACCCAAAACCATTGGAATTCCCACAACTGATAGTGTTTGCGCAATTAATGGGGCTTTAACAGAATAGTCCACATCATCATCAAAAGACATAGATGGGTATGTGTTAATTTCAAGAACGTATGGATTATACTGTGAATCCAACAATATATCAAATCCATATAGTTCATAATATGGATTCAGAGGATCTCTGCGGATTTCTGGAGCCATAGATGGTTGAACAATAGCTAGAGTTCTTGATACAACATTTATAATTGATCCCATAATATCATCCTTATTCTTGTGATATCTGAATTCCAATTCATCAAGAAGCTCACTTAATTTCCACTTAAAATCTGAGCACCAGTTATTGTTTTGTTTGTTTAAAGCTGCATTTGTTAAATGCGAAAACTTATTCTTTGATAATCTATGATATGTGGTGGTGGCAAATCTTGCAATTCCTTCTTTATAAATAAAAGCTCTTAGAGGAGCCCAAGATGTCACTAGCACATATATACGAAGATCAAATTTAAACCCATCAATGCACAATGGGTTTGCAATATAATCACAAACAACTGTTTCAGAAAATATCGAATAATACGAAGAAAGTGATACTAATTTGATACCATTTCCATAGCTTCCATTCTGAGGTTTCATTATGAATTGAGAATTGGGGTTTGATTTCATTGCTTTAAATAATAGGTCTTTATCTCTTGGAATAATAAATGTCCTTGGGAAAAATTTTGGAAAAAGATCAAAATGTTCACTTTGCTGGAGTATATCGGCCAATTGAGCCTTATTACCTAATATCTTCTTCGAGAACGGAAAATGATTAACTTTCTGATAAAAATTTAAGTATTTTTGTGCATCAACTTCATTGCTAGAAAGCCAAGATACACTAAAGTCATCATCTATTGTTTGGCATAGACCATTAAATTGAAAGACAAGCTCTGCGAGCTTATTATTATAAGATCCAAGTTTGTACTTTAATTTACCAATACTTTCTTCAGGCTTTTGTATCTCTTCTAGGGTTTCTGGGACTTTGAAAATGAGGCATTCGCCATTCATTGACAAAATGATGAATCGATAGGATAATAGAATGCAAAAGATTAAAATATATTATATTGATTTCTTTTTATAGAGAAACCTGTTCAATTTTGGTCTTAATAGTATCAATGTGTTTTTTAAGTCTGGATCCTTCTTTCTTAAGAATAGCGCATGCGATAACAGATCGGGAAACACCACAAGCACGTCCTAAAGCAGCGCGACTTGGAATGAAAATATATGTAACGTTCTTATCTTCACAAAGTAATGGAAGATGCATAACAATTTCAATAGGATCTGTATCACCTGCAATGATTACAATTTCAGCAGCAGTACGATTAAGTGCTTTTGTAACTTCGTTAGCTCCTTTGCGGAGTTGTTTGTTGCTCTGTGCTTGTGTAATAAGTTCGAGAATTGGACCAGTTAAATCATTGTTTGCAAGAGGATATGCTTTTGGTGAGACACCAGGTGGAAGATCACTAGACATTGATAATGGCCATGACGATTATATAAAGTTGTTTACTAAAATAAACCATTGAAATAGTACAACCCTTCTTGGTTGAAATGTTGGGTTATTTGTTGACAAAAGGGCAGCTTTACAGTGTCCTGTTTGTAAGTGAGCTATTGCATATGTACTTATTAGAGGATGAGCTAAAGTGATTGTTGCACCACTGTTTGTGTATCCATTTTGAATGTAGGAGTCAGAAATGGTCATTACTCCGCCAACTACCATGAATAAACAAGTTTTTGATAAATCGTTTTCAGCGAATATACACTTATCCATTCTTGAGGCTCCTGAATAGTACTGAATACAGTGAGCATGAAAGGATTCACCTGCAGTGTTGTTGACAATATTCGAGAGAAGCATGGTATTGTTGCCTCCAGAATAAAAGTGAACAACAATACTAGTTATGGGGATCTCATTCGCATAGGTAGAATACAGCGATCTGTGTGATATTGCATCATAAACAAAGATACTATCAAATCTAACTCGGTTATTGGAAAAATTCAACCTTTCAGCATACTGATTGCCCGATGAAGGCACTAGAATGGATCTATCAGATGAATACAAAGCACGAGTGTTAATTATTGTGCTATCATATAAATACTGTTCTTTGCTGGCATGCGAGTAGCAAAACTGCCCAGTATATGGGTAGCTATTCGTTTGAGAATGAGAACATCGACATGATACAGCACAAACCTGAGACAAAGCAAACCCTCCTTCATTACTTAAACTAACACAAATGGCACCTCCATACAATGTGGTACTACAAGAAAAGAATGTGCATCTTTCAATCAGCACTTTTGAAACTGTTGACTGAGATATCGAAACGGCTCCTCCAACACTTGTCGAACTAAGCTGGTAAAACTCTGAATTGGCTATCCAGTGATTTCCTGAGGTAGAATAATACCGTTTATCAAGCCCATTCCATTCTGTTGCAGTAAAACTGGGATAAAATGTAGCAAAGGAGAAACGTAGGCGAAACATTACTGATCGTCTTAATCGTTCCGACGGTTTATTTCTCTCATGTGGTTTTTTAAGAAGAAAACTCTCCCTTATTCTTTGAAAGACGAAGTCAAAACATTCAGTGGTCCATTGATGTATAAAATGTTCAATGGGGTTCGTAATTCTGATCAAAAAGAAGTGTCAATTTTTGAGATCAAACCAGGGTCGTCAAGTTTATCGCAAGCACTTGCAAGTAACATGTTGAAAATGTGGAAATCATTTAGACATCCCGCTATTCCGGCTTTTATTGAGTCTTATGAAGATAATGGAACTCAGTTTATTGTGTCAGAGAAAGTTGAGGTTTTTGACAGGAAATGTTTTACTGATAATGAACTAATATGGGCTGTGCATTCTCTTGTGGATTTTCTAACGTTTTTGAGTGATTCGGCAAAGGCAGTACATGGAAATCTAGTTGAAGGATCTCTTTTCATGACTTCTGGACATGAGATATGCATAGGAGGTCTTCAATGGCTTTCTATTGGAGAACAAAGCCCAATTAGAGTGTATATGAATGAATGGAAATCTAGTTCTGGCCTTAACGATTTGGAAATCCCAGATGATGTGCCTCCTTATGCAATTGATGCTTATTTTGTTGGAAGCATGATATCTGAATGGGGATCAAAGATCCCAAGGCCAATTACCAAGATTATTTCCAAATGGAAACAAATCAATGCCAGAATGCCCCCACCTTCTCAGCTATTATCGAATGATTTTTGGAACAGCGACAAGTTTTCTCAAGTTCTTCTGTTTCTCAAAGAGCTCCCATTAAAAGATCCACTTGAGAGAGAAATGTTTTTCAAAGGTCTAAAGGATAATCTTCACTTATTTTCCAAAGAAATGCAGCTAAATAATATTCTATCTCAGTTACTATCTGCTCTTTCCTTTTCGCCAACACCAGCAATACTTGAGCCCATTTTTGCTCTTGGAGGAAGTATGGAAGGCCAAGTTTTTGGAACTAGGGTTGTTCCTTCATTGATTTCTCTTTTTGAGAGCAAAGATCGCAACCTTAGGGTACAGCTACTTTTACAGGTTGACTCAATAATTCCTCATTTGGACAAACCCACAATTAATGACAAAATATTTGTTAATATTATTGGAGGAATGGCTGATAGTGTACCACAGCTTCGTCAAGCAACTATTGTATCAATGGTTCCAATTTGCTCACAACTAACAATATCTAACATTCGAATCCTTATTCGTGAACTAAAAAGACTTCAGTCAGACCCAGATGCTCAGATTCGGACTAACTCTGTCATATGCATAGCCAAGATTTCGGAATATATTGAAGAAGAAACTCGCTCTCAAGTTTTATCATCTGCTTTCTCAAAAGCAGCAACAGATCCATACCATCCCTGCAGAAAGGCAGCAATCACGGCCTATAAATCAACAATCATGTATTTTAACAACATAATGATTGCGACCTCATGTATCCCATCTATTGCAAAGTTATGTGTTGATCAAAACGAAGAAGTTAGACTTGCTTCTATAAGATTAATGAAGCAGTTTATTGATGTACTCTGGGAAGCAGATGCCGCCAAACTTGCTGAAGTTGAAAATCCTCCTGATCAAAAATCCTCTCAGCCAATTAAAAAACCCGAAGATGAGCCCCAAACGGAGAAATCCAAACAAAAAACAAATGAAAAGAAGTCTTTGGATGAAAAAATTAATGTGGAAGAATCAAAGAAAACCAAGGAAGAGAAAACTAATGAGAAGGCAAACCCAGAAAAAAAGATTTCCAAAAAACTCGAAAGGCCTGTAATTAAAGTTGTCAAATCAAATGATGGATGGGATGACGATTTTGAAGAAGAAGATGAAAAAGAAATTCCTCATAAAGAAGAACCAAAGCCAGAGCCGAAAAAGCAAATGAATCCACCAAAAGTGCTTGATTCAAAGAAGACTATAAAGCCTGCCCCAATTCCTACCAAATCCCAAGAAGAAATCCCCAAGAAATCAGAGGCTACCCTAGCATATCAAGCAACAGCCGAAAAGAAAGTCCATGAATCCCCAGTCATTAATAGAATGCCTCCAAAAAGACCCATTAAACCCCAAGTCGTAGTTCAAAAGTTCAATGAAGGGTGGGATGACTTAGATTGGGAGGAAGAAGACGAATAAATATGTTTTGTCAATAAATACATTTATTTGCTCTGCAAAGGTTTGATCTGTCTCACATTATCTCCGTCAACAACAAAATAATCAAGATACTGACCAATATCTTTCCAATTATCATGAATCCACTTTATTAAAACAGCCTTTCTCCTCCGCGCATGTCTAGAAACGTGTAAACCAACATGATTACAGATCATATTAATTATTTCAAGAAGTGGTGGTTGTTTAACTTTTTGTCCGTATAGCTCTTCAATTCTTTTCCATGCTTCAGATTGAGACGGATCAAATCCACCAAGAATTTTTCTAACTTTCTCTTTATCATCAGATTGCCCCCTTCTAAACATTATACTATTGTAATCTATCATTTCTGAACTATTTTCAATAGTATTTTCAAGCTTATTTTTAAATTCAGATTGAATATCTTCAAGATTTGTGGGAATTCCACCATTACATCCAATTAACTGTTTTGAAATCCGATCTAAAGTCGTTTCTACTATCTTTGTTGTATATTCATCAAAACAAGCAATATCTACTAGCTTTGTAAGTTGAATTAAAAGAGATGATGAAGGGTTTTGTGCCATTTATTTATGAATATCAAAGAACTTCTTCGAGAGTATTGCAAGGACTTTGGATTGTTCTATTGATGATTCATCGAAAGGATTGCCTGTGAGAGGATGGAGAGGAGCATTTCTCAGCCATTCTGATAAACATGTTCGACAGAACACAAATCCACATGATTCAACAGGATTCTTAAATAAACCATGACATATGCTGCATTGCAGCGAGTATGGAACATCAACGTTCTCATCCAGATCTCCATCATAGTCTGTATGAATGCCACTTGAATGCATATACAGGTTGACTAAGGCATCTTTGAAATGAGAAAGACCGTAAATAGATATTTGATGCACCATTCGGGAGCTAATCATAGACAAAATAGCGGGAAATAGACCCTGTGGAACTCGTGGGAAAACTGTCTGAAGCTTCATTGATGCTTTTGTTGAGAGATAATTGATTAGTGCAACAGATGCAATCCTCCCGAATAAATCAAAAACACCATTGATTTGTGATTTGTGGATTTTGGAATAAATAATAACTTGGGCAGCAGAAGCGATTCCAATTCCATAATTGAATACTCTGTTATCATTTAGACCCAAACATTTCAACCCTCTGGGAACAATATCAAGGACTCTTAAAGCAGAAATATATGAAGAAATTATAATTCTTCTTCTATCTTCTCTCGATTTGTGTTGGAGAGAAAGAAAAGTTGATGAAATTTGAAATACTCCTGGAATTAAAAGCGCATATTGATCTCCAGCCATGCTCTTAATGATTGATTCAGTGTCAACAAGGCACATAGCTGATGATGAAGAATAATTTGCTGGTTTCTTCCCAAATCGCTGAGAATATGTGTTTTTATAGTATTGTGTGATTTCATCAGCAATATGAACGATTTCTTCGTGCTTTTGGGCTTTCATTGAACGACTAAAAAACTTTAGCATTTATAAAATGTTTAATCAACAAAATATTTGGGTGTTGTTTGTTGGCCTCGATACCAGCTCAAGAGATGCTTTTAGGAGTGGAGTATTCATAGCTACACATGAGAATTCTCTTGTATTAATGTTTTGAAGCAGAAAGTAACTATCAATTGCTCCACGAACAACATAAGTGATTCCCTGGAATTTTATTTCATCTGCAGGCAAAAACCCAGTTCCAAAAAATGAAGATAGGCTAACAGACACATTTGGAATCTCATCAATTTCGCTTTTACAAGTTATTCTAAATTCTCCAATATCAAAATATCTCAATATTAAGATACTATCTTCAAGTTTAAATGGAAAAATGTTTTCATTTTGGTCTATTGCATATACAATTCCATTATTGATACCTATAATCCAACAATACCTCTGTTGGCATAAAAACATATCACCAGGAAAGACATGTTTGTCTTGGAAGCAAAATAGAGAAATTTCATACTCTGTCTCATTCAATATCCTTTTTCTTTGATTAGAAAAACTGGATATTAAACAAATATCATTATATTGAATAAGCTTCATTTGGTTGGCACCATTAATAATATCATCATCTGTCACAACTCCTATTTTATCATTCTGGCATGATAATACGAATCCAAATTCTCCGCTCGGAAATCGAATTCTATCTAATTCATAAAACATATTGTTTTTTTGTAATTTTCTGCATTTTTGTTTGGGGAATAGTGATGGAGATCCACAAACAGTTATGCCATAATTGAAGTTACCAAATTCTCCAGTTATATGGCAAATATTCATACCGCATCTTGCATAAAAAGGCTCCTTTGTGACAATTGGATATGTACCAAGAGGCGTATCTTTATAAGTAATGCCAAGTGAACCAACACCATACCTAAAAACTCTGTGAAGATTATATAATGAGTCATCTTTCATACAATAGGCAATACCGTTTAAAGAAAACCACACAGTTCCAAAAGCAAATCCAAGAACATAGAACTCCCTACCTTTGGTATCAAACACAACATCTCCACCATTGAATCCAAATAGAGAACATATTGCACCTCCATCAAAAACAACATTTTCTTTGTTAGCAGTTACACCTGATATTCCCCGAAAACCTTTCCTCGAAACAAATTTGACAGAATCGTATGGAACTTCTCGTAAGCACCCCTTGAAATAGCATACAACATTAGCAGATAATACCCCAACTGTGAAACCAGGTCCATAGCCTTCAGAAATTATTGTATCCCCAGGAATTAAATTATGAGATGTCAAAGAACTCGCGGCAATATTTATGGGCTCGGAATCAAAAAGCATAATCCTTGGAATAGAAACAAGGTTTCCAATTAAATTGAAATGCGCAAGGCCTGGATGAACAGTTCTTGATGTATCTGTTACTACAATAGTATGTTGACATCCGCATCTAACAAAAACAGCCTTCCCTGATATTTGCATTGATTTTGTTGGAACGCTTAAATCATTGTTTTCAGCGCACATCAGCCTCCCATCTTTCGACTCACCACAACCATAAATATCACCATCAATACTTAAAAACATTGTATGATTATCCCCCATATCAATCTCAATAATGTTTGCCCTGTCTAAATCTGTTAAAAATTCAAATCTCGATCTTCCTTGGTTATCCCCAAATCCAAGCATACCATGACTACCATTTCCACACATCATTACCCTACCATCTCTTGTGATAACAGAAGCATGGTCATTGTATGCAAAAACTCTAGCTATGTGAATATTAACTAAAGATGGCACTGGCATAAAAACTACGTTGGATCCTTTACCCTCCATACCAAAGTGTCCAAGACAATACACTTGTCCTTTGGTTGTCAATGCAAGTATAAAATCTTTACCACATGCAGCATCACAAACTGGAGAAGGGAGATTCCATTTTTGTGTACTCGTATTTCCAGAGTTTGCTCTATATATTGACCCCTCAATATCAATAGCAACAGAGAAATTCACACCAGATGATACAAAAATACATGGAAGGGGAATTTGAAGTTCCAAAACTCGTTTGTTGGTAGGCAAACCACAAACAAAAGCCTTTCCTGATCGAGTTAAGAATGTCGTAATTTTATCTCCACAATGAGCCCATCGAAGTGAGTCATCTTTGAATAATTCCAGTTTTCGTGGTCTGGGAATTTCTACTAACATCGGATATCCAAGTTGGAATTCAGTATTATCGCCCCAGCACATAGCGCTTCCGTCTTGATATATAACGATATTATGTCTCCAGCCAACAGCTAAACAAACAAAATTTTGTGTTTCAATAGTGACTAGACCGGGTATATGCGATGGACCCGAGCGTCCAAGCCGATTCCCTCCATCAGCCCCAGCACTATATATGGGCATTTAAATTTTTGTTTATTGAATACAAAATAATCGTTTAAACACTCTATCGTCTTTTTTCCGGGTCATTTGAACCTAATAGCCCTAGAAGTTCTTGCTTTAGGCTGATTGTTGTGCCTTGGTCCATTTTTAAGAATGAAGCACTTTTTGCCAATCTTTCAATGTCATCTTTAAGCTCATCAACAGTGGTATACCAGGTGTTTGTCACTCTGTTTGCAATTAGTTCAAGGTCTACATGGCGGTGGTTCAGTTGCAAAAGGGTTGACAATTGCTTTTTTGTCCTCATTGATTTATAACGCAGAAAAGATGGATTTGAGATGATCAAATTGAGAGGTTCAATTAAAGAAGATAAGAAATCTTTCATATTTGATGATACATAGTCATTCTGAAGAATTTCCCATGGGCTGATTTCAACTTCATCAAGTCCTTGAAGGAAAAATGCAGCTATTGAAAGATAAGGGGAATCAGAAAAATCTTCAGCAATAGATATTATAGAAGCTGCATATATCTCCACTTTATTCTCTTCTGCAAAAGCAAGATCGATCTGATCTCCTTCTTCCAATCTGGCGGCAAGTGCTAATGAACGGTCAAACAGAAGCTGAGGAACCAGAAAAGGGGGAGAATCTGGTAATGGAAATGCAATTTTAGTTGATATCTTTTCCGAATTATGCTCAAACTCGAATGTAATAAGCAAATGACTCAATAGAAACTCAGTGTTCAAAACAACCCCCAAAACGAATTCCGGAAGATCATTGATAACACTATATATTGGTGGATATTGTTCAAACAAACAGTCATATATAAATGCTTCATGTCCCTTTTTAACATATATCACACTCTCATTTTTTTGAGGAATGTATATATACTGATATCGTTTATCCATAAAGACCCAATCAGGAAAGACATCAAAAGATGGCTCCTCGATAATTCGTTTCCTGATGTTTACAGGTTCTAATGAAACATTATTCTCATCTTCTTGAGAATCTGATAGTTCTAAAGAAAATTCTTGGTCGGAGCTATACTGAGTAACTTTTTTCCTTAATTGTTGAGTGACTTTTCTTTTAGGAGATCTTTTTATTGGCTCAGCAATAAAGCTATTCTCAGATGAATCAGATGAATAATCAAACCTGATCTTATTATCGACAGCTTCTAAAAAATCACTATCATTATCACTCTGATATATGACTCGTTTTCTTGTACGTGGTAATTCATCTTCGGAAGATGAAGCTTGCCGTCTAGTTTTAGGCAAAGGATGCTCTGGTTCATTAATTGGCATTGATTCTTCAGACAATTCTGATAGTTCTGGATTATTTTGATCAATCACAGAAAATTCTTGCTCACTAGAATTTGATAGAGAATTTAACTCATTTTCATTGTTTTCAGATTCATCCTCTGTTTCATTCACATTTAATCTTATAATGTCTTGTGCTTTTGAAAGACAATAGCCTCCTTCATTTATTTCTGTAAGTTTAACAAAATTTTTAATATCCAATGTCTCATGATCAATATATGATTTCTTCTCATTAACACACAGATTACAGCTATTTAAGGAAATAGAAGGTGGCTGAATAACCAAAGGAGTCCCATTACTATCAAGAATCAAATCAGAATATATATTATGATTTCTAAAGTCACAAGCATAAAAATGAGATGTTGTAGTAAAGCTATCTCTCTTTGGACCAAAATAAAGTATTGAACCACTATTATCAGCTACATACATATATCTTCCATCAGATGACCATTCTCCATCTGTAATATCCGGTGATTCGGTATCCTTTAATTTATTAACGAGACCCCCTGTTTCAATATTCCAAATTGAAGCACGGCCAGTGTTGCATCCTACAAATATAATCGAAGGGAATACAGGGTTAACAGATAATAAAGAGCATTGATCAAGAAAAATTGAGTGAGTTTGACTGAGTAATAATTTAAAAGTTGCAGAATCATATACATGAAAACTTGAACTTGTTAATACAACAATTCGAGTTTCATCACAATTCCATTTACATCTAATAATTTTGTTTCTATTCCCACCATTTCCCTTGATATATATTTCATTAATACATTCAAAGGCTCTATTCTTATATCCCCAAATTTTCACTATTTTTTCATGGAGAGAGTGAGAAATAATTTGTCTAGAGTTGAATTGACTAAAATCAATAAATTCTGGGTTTTGATTCCATCCTTCAAGTCTAGTGAACTCTTTTGATTCTAAATCAACTAGTGCGAGGTGAAAAGGTTCATATGAAAAAACAACATATTTCGAGCATGGGCTAAATGAGATTGCTGATACACTCTTTTTTGTGTCTGTTTCTAATGATAAACATATCTCATAAAAAATTTTAGAGCTGTTTTGATTTTTTCCCCAACATGCAAACATTCCTTCCTCAGTTCCAGCTGCTATATATTTCCCATTATTCGAAAACTTAATAGTGTGTATCACTCCACTAATGATTAGCCTTTGAATCATTTGAGCAGATTCCATTAGATGTATGCATATAGTTCCATCGTGTGATGAAGATGCAAAATGAGAATTATCAGGAGCCACAGATATTTCTGAAATAACATTCATGTGAGTGTCAAGGGATTTGATCAATATCCCCTCTGGTACTTTCCACATTTTCACATTCCAATCATCAGCCCCAGATATTAGGATTTGTGATGTTTTGTCTAATGTCAAACAATAAATTGGCCTAAAATGACTTAAAACTCTCCTATAATGGAAAATATTTTTAAAACTATCAAAAGGATTCCCAGTGAAGCATTGCCAAAAACCAGTTTTGGGCAATGGGCCGTTTTCTGTTGGAATTGAAAAGAAAAGTGATGGATATTTCGATTTGGGACACGCCATCATCAATAATTTAGTTATGTGGTTGTCAGGAATAGCTTGTAAAACGTTTTTATCAAGATCAGAAAAACTTGGATGCGATTTGAACACAGAAGAGGGATATAATCCATTCTCTTCGCATTCTTTATTGAAAGTATCCCATGTATCAGGGAAACAGAGCCGTAGATACTTTGATATTAAAAAATTTACCTCTTTATTAATCTCTTCCATTAACAATTATTCTAATATGTTTTCGACGGTCTGTATGGTGACAACTTTCCCAATGTTGTCCCCGTACACAACAACCTCAGAGCCACCACCAAATCCTTGAACTGTTTTCTTCTTCCCAACAAATGATCCAATGCTGTCTTTGAAATCCCATATGTATAAAACAGTATTACATACAGAGAGTTCAGTTATCCATTTCTGGATTGTTTTCATTTGTATAAGGCCTTCAATAGTTATCCTTTGATAGTCTTCCTTGATTTCTATCGAAAATCGATTTATTAGAGATTCATCAAGGGAAGCACACAGTGCTGATTTCCATTCTTTGCTCTGTGGATTGGATATTGTCGAAAGATCGAATGATAATGGAGATGTAGGCTGCCATGGATCAACTTTATTTTTTTTAACACAATCCATCATAATATGCTTATCAAGGATACTCATATCAGAAACAATGAGAAGGCCCTCAACAGGTTCACATGGTTGAATTCTCTTTAATAAACTTTGATTCTCTCGATTAACTCTAACAATGTACACATCATTATAAGCCTTTCCTACTAAACCAAATCTCTGATATGTCGCTTTGCACAGAACAAACGTCATTTGCCCTTTATAAATAAAAAGTGAATTACCTTTATCAATGGGTGTCAGAGAGATAAAGCATGTATCATCATCAAACAACAACGAACAAGCATTTTCATCTCGAAAAATAGATGAATTCAAAAGAATATGATGGTAAATACCCATATCTGGAGGTAATGGAGGATGAGTATTATTTGTCACAATTTCAACACAATGAACATACGGATGATATCTTAAAACATCATCTAAGACAGTCTTTGCGTCGTTTTCAATGAGAATATTGCGAAAACTCGAGTATTTCTTGGAGGGAAACATTGATTTATATCACATGTCACTGAAAACGAATTTTACTTAGAATGTGTTTGAATGGCTTCTCTGAGCTGGTTATTATCCAAACCTTGAATTTGTGCAACATCATTGGGGTCATTATTTTCTTTGAGTCCTTTAAACAATCTGACATTTGGAATTCCTGTAATCTCATAATTTTCCGCTAGATCTGGGTTCTCATCGACATCAATTTTAACAAATTTAACCTTGGGGTTTTCTGATGCCATCTGAGGCAACATACCTGCCAGCCTTCTGCAAGGAGCGCACCATTGGGCCCAAAAGTTTGCCACAAGAAGTCCTTTCGTATTAGCAACTAATTCTTTGAATTCTTTCAATGATCCTTTGAATGTAATGATGTTTTCGCTCTCACCTTTTGTCGCCATTAAATGACAAACCGTTTTCACGTAAATTTTGTAATTTATTAATTTGATTGGTTTATTTTATCGTTATTGGCAAAGGATTAAGGATAAAGTCAGAAAAACAAGTATCTTTCTTTTGCTTTTGATGAGTGAAGTCGCAAGATTTATTGAGAATTCTTCACACACGTTATTGATAAAAATTTGATTTGTTGGAGGTTCTTGAGAAACTGGTTCCAGGGTTCCAACACTAAAAAAGTTACTAAACATCAAGCAATTTGTGTATGTAATCCGTGATGGGACTGTTGCTGGTGTGTACTGGGTGTTGTATTTCATTACACAACTATCGAAATTCATTATACCATTGTTTGCATTGTAAAATAATGCATGTGAAAGAACAGAATAAGAGTTATTAACAATGTTGATGTACTTCAGATCTCCATTGATTGAAAAATCCACATTAATTGTTATAGTAACCACATTAGAGAGAATGTTGGTATAATTAGTCATAAAATACTGAGCATGATGGAACAACAGAGCATCATATGTGCTAACTTGGTTGGTTGATATATTATTACGTGCGAAATATTGTTGGGCAGACTCAATAAATGATACTGTTCTCCCATTATTTCGGTCAAATGAGCACTTCTTAATAGAATTTTCATAATAATTATGGCTTCCGCTTGACATGTGAGAGTAGTGCGCTTGTCCCATTGCAGGAGACCAACATTGATTGATACAGCATTTTTCAACATTAAGTTGAGTATTTCCATTATAATAAAACCCTCCTCCATGAGAAGAAGTCGAGCAATTGAATATTGTGGTTTTTTCCAATCTTAAAACCCCAGAGGATTGAATAATACAAAATGCCCCGCCATAATCTGAAGATCTCATTCCTTGAAACACACATAACATTATTGTTATCGAAGTGCTACATGTATTAGTTATTTTGGACAGAATTGTCTCAGAAGTATGATCAATACACGACATAAAAATTATGTTTTAATACAAAAAATCTACCCAGTAGCTTTGTCAATCGCTGCTCTAATTCTCTTATACAGATTATTAAGTCTTGTTTCAGATGGTTCGGTAAGAGAAATCTCATACCTTGAGTCTGGTTGTGTATAGAAAACAATGAAGCTATTTCGAATATATACCTTTTCCAATGATGTAATTGATGTGTATTCAAAGATTTTTGGCTCTTTGCTGTCGATATAGAAGGAAATCTTGGTGAATTTAACATTCCCTATAATTGGATTTGTACTATTTCCTGTTAGCATCGCATGATATACTTCCAAATCAGACTTTTTAGGTACTTCAGATGGTTCTAAAACCATTCCCTTTGCTTCTTCCAATGGCTTTGTGGTCTGTTTAAGAATCTCCATTTGCTCAACAACACAGGCTTTTTCTCCATTTTCAGGCAATATTTTTCCAAATTTAATTAGAATTCGAATAAAATTCAGTGAAGAGTATTCAATGTGGGCAATATTTTGATCCATTATCACCTCAAGCAGGCATGGCGAATAAAAAGAAAAAGAAAGCGGCTTAACATCCCATATATATGTCGTATTATCAGATAAAACGATCATAAACACATATTTCTTGCGGGATGAAAAATATATCTTTACATTTCTTACAACACCGCTTGAACTTATTAAATATGCTCCATCTTGGATAAATATCCAAGAATAATCAAAACCATGTTCATATTTATCATCAAAACCAAAACTAACCCAGTCTTCGATAGGACTCATATTTAATAATCGTCTATGCATCGAACACACGGATTCCAGTGCCCCTGGGACATCCGACAGGTTTTAGTATGGTTTTTGTGCATATTTCCATTTTTAGTGTTTTATTTTATATGCTTTCCGGTATTGACAGGAGAAATCCGCAGTTTTCTGCATTACTTGTTTCTTTTCTTTTATTTAGCGGGAATCATTATGTTTTTTATTGCAACTAGTACTAACCATCGATTTCCTTCCCAGTTTGACATTAATCAAGGGGTTTATTGTCGTTTTTGCCAAGTATTTGTTCATCCAAGTGCTAAACACTGTAGATCATGCAACAGATGTAGGATGGATTTCGATCATCACTGCAAATATATTAATAATTGCGTAACTTCAGAGAACTATTCATATTTTTTTTATGGAACAATGTCACTCATAGTGTCATCAGTAACATGCATCGTAGCTGTTGTTTATCTGGGAAAAAGTTACAAATCAGACCCCATTGGTGTGATAAATATATTGCAGCAGAGGTACAAACGAACAATCACCTCATCTCTCTTCTGGGTACTCTATGGGGCTTCAGTATTGATTAATTTAGGGCTTTTAGTTCCCCTTCTCATTCTGCTGGTTTTTCATGTGTTCTTCCAGAAAAGGGGAATCACAACATACAACTTTTTAATGGAAGAAGTTTCAAAAGAACCCCTGAGCTCCATTGATATTTTGTGCATCTCAAGGGGGCCCCAGGTACACCAAGTGTAGAGTCTATCGTTATGAACGATGGCCAAACGATGTATAAAACCTTTCTTTGTTATGTCCAATGTCCCACTATTAGAACATAAAGAGGCAACTGCAGAGGACAGTTATTTAGACGAGCCCATTTTCGATCATGTTACTCCTAGCGATACAAATACTCTTGGTGCTGTTCAAGTGCTAATTAATACTGCAATTGGATCTGGCACTTTGATGGTTCCATATTGCTACACCACGGGAGTTGGCTTTTCGCTTATTATTTCTTTGATTTTCTGTTTTGTTGGCATTTTTTCACAGTACTTTTTTGTTTTGTCATCTCGATTTACCAAAAAATACGATTATCATGGCCTTTTTTGTGCTACATTTGGCGAAAAGCATGTTTGGATTGTCCAAACTATGATATTTTTGGTGCAATTCGGATCATGCATGATTTATTGCCATTGGAATGGAAGATTAGTTCCGAAGGTGATAGGAAAATCAAATGATACTGGTATTCTAGGTAACCATCCATTTTGGATTTTTGTTCTTGCAGTGACTTGCGTCTTTCCTCTAGTTTGCCTTCGATCAATTAAGCAACTCGAAAAATTTGCATATCTATCATCAGGATGCATATTATTATTAATTGTTCACTCAATTTATTGGTTTTTTGTCGGACTACATAGACACTCTGTTGATATACCAAGTAAGATTGTTTGGTTTAAATGGTCTCCAATTCTAATCACCTGTTTGTCTGTGAATTCTATGGCCTATAATTGCCACATGAATTTGTTCCCAACGCTTCATCATCTTGAGAGATCGACATATAAAAGGAGTAGATCATTGATTATCTGGGTTATGGTTGGTGCTTTTGTTTTGTATAATCTGTATGGTGTTTTCACATATTTATTCTTATTTGATTCAATTGGAAAAGGTTCTGCTTTGGAAGCTTATACAGAAAAGAGCCTGTTTACCACACTAACAATTGGTGGGATTGTGTTTGACCTCATTATCTCCGTTCCAATTGTTATCTGGGCAGCTAGAACATCCATTAATGATATGTTCTTTGGTAATGAACCAACAACACTTAGATGGGTTACAATGGGAGCATTACTCACTTTAGGAACAGCAATTTTTGCATCAGTTTCCGATAATGTTGTTCTTTTCTTTGATGTAGTCGGTGGGTTGTTTACACCTTCTTTGATATTCTTGCTTCCCTGCTTGTTCTACCTTTATAACCAAAAAGGAGAACCATATTGGCGGATTGTTGTTGCATGCGCTGTATCAATATTCTCAATAGTTGCTACAATAGCATGCACATATCAAGCAATTGATGAGGTCATTGACACTTATCGAAAGAAGTAAATATCAAATTTCCATTTTTCTTACCCATTTCCCTGTCTGTTCTGACTTATTGATTATTGATAAAAATTCATTCAAGTATGGTCTGAAGTAAGAAGAAAATACATCATTTTCCAACAATGAAGACTCACTTTGTGTACAATTTTTAACTAAATAATGCACTCCCCTATTAGAAAGAAACAAATGTTTTGAGATATCATTATGAAATGAATACTGTTCCCTCTTTTTGCAAACAATAATCACTTTATCTATGTCCGTTTCACCATATTGACTTATAATTTCGGAAGCTTCGGTTTGAACATTAGTTATAGGTATTTGTTGTCGAATATTAGAAAACTCAGACATGATATTGATTAGTTCTTCAGACGATTTCTTTGACATTTTGATTCCTTTATCCATTAATAAAGGAAGATATGCAACTGCATTCAATGCTATGCTTGACATATCTTTTGTTATTGGCCTAATTCTCCAATCAACTATGGCTCTTCTAGTTTGAATGTCAATGGATTTTAAAGCACTTTCAAAACTATTTCCATGAAAAAGTACCTTTAAGCAAAAAACACATCCACAATATAAACCTAAAGATTCCCTTAAAAGAGAAATATCGTGGGAAGCATCATAGAATACTTTTAAAGCCTTGGAATTCTTAAGGAAAAGATATAACGGTGAGAGGTTTTTTCTCAGTTCAATAACATCAATAGCAAATACAATATGACTTGGAATCATGATCATAAGCAAGCATGCAAAAGGTTTATATGTAAAAACTCGGTGTTCTTCAACAGAAAAAAAAAGTGGTCCATTTTCGTAAGAAGTCTCGATTTCGGCGATCATTTCTTCTAATCTCTCTGGTTTATTCACTAAATGTATACAGTTAATATTTATATCAACCTTTACACTCGGCAAAATACCATAAGACAAATATGCAATTTTGGGCAATTCTTTCGGAACAATGAAATTTGGTTCTTGCTTGTTAGGCTTTTTGACATTTTTATCAATGATAATCTTATATTCTCCAGTGCCTGGCTCAAGAGACATATTCATTAACAAACGATTAGTAAATTTACTTAGATTTCTCGAGTGGAATGGGTATAGAGAACTCTATTTTCCTTATCTGGTCCTGCATTAATGACAAATCTTGCTTGATAACATTGTATTTTGACGATGCATCAATTAATAGTATCTGAAGACTATTGTCTTTTGATGCGATGCTCTCATCTTGAGCAAACTTTTGTGCTTTCATTTCCAGTTCTCTTCCTTCAACTTCAAGCTGGTTTATTGTTGATTCTAAGGTCATAATTTTCTCTTTCGAGCTATTTGTAATCGTTTCTAGCTCTGCTATCACTTGATCATAAGCATTTTTCTGATTTTCAAGAGCTTCAACTTTGCTTAATAGCTCTTTTTCATATTCATTTATTGACTGCTCGACTTCATCAAGAATTGCTATTGGATCTTCATCAACAATAATTTCCTGTTTCTTCTCTTCTGTTTCTTTATCTTGGTATGATTTATTAATAGCTTTAGCCATTTCATCAATTGATTGCTCAATAATGGTCAACTTTGAGTCTAATTGATCAATAATCGCATTGTTTTTTTCAATAGATAACTCGATATTATGAACCCCGCCAATTCCAACAGGATTGATATTGGATATTAAAAGATTCGATATTTCCCTTTCTAACAAGTTAAGTTTTTGCTGTGTTTTCTTTTGGTGTGAGTCAAACATTGACTCCAGCCTCTGAAGTCGCTTCTCATCTTCATGACTAATCTTTGCAGAAATGTTTGGCGGATTGATCAATCTATTTCTATCAATCCTGTTTTTCAGCTCAATCTTAAACTCATCAAAAGAATGATCAATTTTTGAGTCAAATTGTTGACCAAGATCATCAAATTTCTTCTTTAATTCAGAAGAAAGTGCTTCTGTTTCTGTCCCATAAAAACTATCCAAAACTGTTTGCGTTTCCTTTTGCAGTGTCAGCAATTCACGGTTTAAACCGGATGGGATTTGCTGTTTTATCTCAATAATCTGCCTTTCTATTTTTTGAAATGATGGATATAAATTCATTACCCTATTCTTGATGTCTTCCATTGATGGTTCGCTAGTGTTATTATTCGTTTTCTTTAATGGGGGAAGTGTTGAAGTTTCAAGTTCGTTGCTCATTTTTATCTAACGATTATTTGTAAAATAATGTAAAGATTTGAAAGAAAAGTAACGAACAGACTGAAAGAAACCATGAATCATTTGTTTACTGTACTTAGTGCAGAGTTATTCTTCCTTCTTCTTCCTAGCTTTGCGAATGATGGAGGAGCTTCAACAGGCGAATTTTCTTTGATCGCGTTTGATGTTTTTGCCAATTCTATCAGTTCTTCGTTAAGTTTTTGGAGTTTTTCTCTTGTATCAACATTTTCGATAAAATCTAGTTTTTTCGCCGCTTCTTCATTAATTACAATCTTTCTTTCGGAAGGATGTACAAATACCTGAGATATTGTTGCTTCTGATAGCACTGTTTTTGTTTCATTCACTTTATTAAGTGTAATAACCTCTTTTACAACCTCAATACGTGGAGCTTCTTTAACTCTAGAAATTTCTACAACACTTGTATCTATCATTACACTAATGCTGAACCCAGCATTTTCTATGTTTCTCACTTTCTCTAACTTTGTTTTCAGGTTTTCGATCCTCTTTTTATCATTCGCTGATAAAATGGATTCTTGTCCTGGTTGAAACTTGATGAATCTGCCCATATCCAACTTTTTAACTTCTGTTACCCTATTTTTAGGAACAAAATCAGGTTGTGGTTGCTCATACATTTTAATTCTGTCTTTGATAGAGAGTTTTTTCTCATTTGAGCTCATTTGACCAGTGACAAAAATTCCATTTTAATGGAGGCTGTTCTCTACGATTTCGATTCTTTTTTGAATTGTTGTAAGAAAGCGGGAGAAGTCACCGAACATGACTTGATGTTCGAAGATGCCTTGATTGATCAGATTAAAAAGAAGAAAGTTAATGTTGACGTTTCAAAGTTTAACCAAACTTTAGACATTATCTTGAATCCATCTCTAGCTCTTGAAAACCTCGTTTTAGACGAAGTTACATTAAATAAGGTCATTTTTTATGCAAGTATGAAGCAGACCACAAGAGATTTGATGATCACACGGGCATTATTGCTTGTATTTGCATTGAAAGACACAATGGATATCCTTCCTTTCTTTCCCACATTTTTAACAACTCGAGACTCATTACCAAATGATGTTGTAGTACCATCTGGTTGTGAATTTTTTGGTAATTTTTTAATTGGGAAAAAAAGCAATATTTTTTATCTACATTTAAGAAAACATTTAAGACTTGCCCAATGTGTTATTTCCAGTTGCAAAATGTTTATTGATAGATACTCACCACAATATGAGAATATTTATTCGTTTATTTACCGGATTATCGAATCCAATGAGATGTCCCCATTTCCTCTTAGAACAGAAGATTTATATTTTTTAAAGAAAGGTCAATTAGGTAAATACGAAGCATTGATTCGTGAAAAATACCCTATTATCATGCCTTTTGAGATTAAAAACCAAATATTTGCTCAAAATCAACAATCAAGGGCAATATTTATTGTTCGGGTTGAAAGAAATAAAATTCATAACTTCATCTGGAGTTTATACAACATAGGAGAAGAGCTTATGGATAATCAAATTAGGGTTCAATTTGTTAATGAAGAAGGTGTTGATGCTGGTGGATTAAGATCTGAGTTCTCTGAAATTTCTTTCAAAGAAATTGTCAAAGAAGAACATGGTCTTTTCATCAAAATTAGTGACAACAAGTATTGGTTTAATCCTAAGGCAAAATCACAAATAGACCTTCAACGATTAGAAGCAACTGGTATGCTTTTAGGCCTTCTCTTAAACACAAAGCTTCAAATACCAATCAGATTCCCAATGGCGCTTTATAAAATGTTCTTTGGAAGAGAAGTCGGGATTTGTGATTTTGCCGAGATATATATTGATTGTGCAAAGTCATGTGCCTTTGCCTTAAATACGGTTTTAAATGGAGATGAATTCGAATATTGCTATTACGATGATTATTTAGAGAAAAATATTAATCTGAACGATTTCACAGTTCTTGGTGATGATCAAGAAATACAATGGGTAAATGAGTCAAATAAGGCAAATTATGTCAGAAATGTATTGAAATGGGTTTTTGAAGTTTCTATTAAGGAACAATATAATGCATTTTTTAAAGGTTTGCAAAGATCCGGAGTTCACAAAACTGCTTTCGAGATTTTCCGCCCAGATGAGTTTGATTTGATAGTTAGTGGAAAACGCGAGTATGACTGGATATCCATGAAAACATTCATGAAATACGATAATGGTTACGTTGAGTCTAGTCCCCAAATTTCTTGGTTTTGGGAAGTCTTTAGCACATTAACTGATGAAAAGAAACTTCGATTTTTGGTTTTTACAAATGGATCATCTACAATTCCTCCAGGTGGATTTGCTCAATTAGCAATGAAGATCAGGAAAATGAACGATATGTATATGGTCACTAATAACCAACAAAATGTATTAATTCCACCTGAACAAATATTTCCTTTTCCTCATACATGTTTTAAAACCCTTGATCTTCCATTATATCCAAATAAAGAGATTCTCTCAGAGAAAATTATCATGTCTCTTGAAGAATGCTCTGGATTCACCACAAGTTAAATCTCTCTAGATATATTAAAAAATGAACGTCGATTTAATATTTCATGGTAACTCAATCAGTCCATTAAACGAAGTTTGTGCCGAATTTCCTGATCACCCAGAATGTCCTCATTCTTTTATTAACGTTATGACCTTTTTCTTAGTTTTAATTGTGATTTTTTCCATTTATCAGATTGTTTTGTTCATACGAAAGACTATTGAACGAAAAAGTCTTGTAAATCGTTTGGATTTACTATTTTTTTCCGTAACAACTGTGGCATTTTCTTTTTTGCTTCTCCATATGAGGTATTTGCCATATTTGTTCCACAAAACAAAGAATACTATTTATTCAATTCTTCATACGGTTAGATGTCGTAATTCTACTCATTACGCATCACAATCACTATATTTAACTATTTATATTGTCGTAATTTATCAAACAATCCAAGTCTTATCTTTTACTGGAACAATCCCATATGTGAAAACCCTCAAGATGGTTTTGTTGTTTTTATCATTAGTTGTTTTTGCTTGTTTGTTTTATTCGTATATCAGCTTTTTGAATCCTTATGAGTTAATGCCTGAAAATAATTTAGATGAGATAATCATTATGATTTTTCAAGCTATTGCTGTGGGATTTTATATATTTATTACATCTATAGCATTTGTTTTTGATGTAACATCACATTGGTTTTATGCTTCGTTGACTAAGACTACTCTTAAAATTTTTCAGTTTCTACTTGCCTTTTTTGTTTTTATTAGTATTGTTCTTCATGGATTTTGCTCAACTCCAATAGAATATGAATACAATTTCGATTCATTTTCTATCTATGCTGCTCATCATTATGAATCATCTAGGAAAGCATATATTGTTTCAATTTTTGGCTCAGATGGATTATTTTGGGTTCTTCATATAATATGTATCGTTATAATGATGTGGATGGTGAGGAGATTCGAATCAGCCGATGATTCTGAGTTTACTGATCCTGCTAATAATGTACTTGTTCAATCTCTTATTTCTCCAAAAAATAGCACCTTGCGTGTATAAATAAAACACATAGTTTGTATATATGGATTAATGTTAGAGATTTGATCGTGAAAATGAAAAAAAAACTTTTCAGTTTTATATTAGAGTTGTCTCCAAATCCTTATCCATCTTTTTTTGAGTTTTTTTCCTTGATTTTAAGATCACAAATACCCCAAATATGACTATTAGAGCAGCCCCAATTATTAGTATTGGAATTATTGGCTTGGTTTTTCCAGATTGTGTGTCTTTTTTATCAATAAAATCAATTGAATTATCTAATAGATTCAGTATGGAAATCGGCCCTAGTGTTCCGGTTTTAATGGATAATGTGAAATCCAACATGTAGCTGAGTAATTGAGAATGATCAATTGAAGAAATTTTGGTTAAAATTGTATTTGGGCGTATTTTGTCTGTCCAAAGATCTTTGATGTATTTAACGATTACAATGAGATCCTTGGCTAATACTAACCTATCAGAGATATCACGCAAAACTATATGTCTTTGTTGTCGAATTTCATTCAGATTAATAGAAATTTCTTTAAGTTTGTCAATTGGGAGAATATCAAATATTGCAATTTTTCCTGGTATTTGGTTCACAATAATACTGTCACACAAATTGATGAATGATGCGCACTGAATAGTGGCTAATTGTTTGATAGTACTCTTAATATCAATGAAAGAACTTGGGATTGTGTAGAGAGCATCTGTAAAATTTCGAGAGCAAGCCAATGTCTCAACAAACATCTTTACAATAATATGTAATTCTTCACCATGACTTATAAAACAATTTAATAAGTCCTTGATTTGTATGTCTCTATCATAATAGTAGGTATTCATTCTTTCAAATATGTTTAGAATCTTAGTAGCTATAGGCTTCAAGTCTGGATGAACAAATCCAATTATTCCCAACCGATTTCGGTTCAAATAGTGGATTGTTGAAAAAATTCCTAACCCCAGTTCATCCAAATCGATTGAGTATCCAAAATATCTTAATGCCACACATATGACTTCATTTAAAGTTTTTTTTGACATTACTTCAGCAAAACAGTTAATAAAGTTAAAAGTATCATAATCAATTTCCATTTCAAACTCATTCTTGAATAATTCATTTGCGATTGAACTTATCAACATTGTAAGGCTATGATACTCTTTTGAATTGAAATAGAATTTCATATTGAGGCGGAAAAGCTCATCAATTGAACATGATATATTGATTATTTGGGAGAGAATTCTATCAATTTCATTTCTGATAATTACTGGATCGATCTGAGAAAATATTGATACTAAATCTGAGATGCTATACAAATCATTGTTTTCATTTCCAAGAGAAAAGATTGTCGTGTTTAATTCCTCAAAAACATGCTCTGGAATCAAATTATTGAGTATGGTTTGAATTGGTTCATTTCTCAATACAGATTCAATTAGTTTTACAGTTCTGTTGATATTATGCTCAGGAAATGTTTTTTGTAAGTAATTAATCAGATTACAATTGTTATTGATTAAAGACTCAAGAAGGCTTTTCAATCTATCATTTTTTACCCATATTTTTATGAATTTGTTTAGACGTGTAGAGAAATCACCATAATTTGTGCTTTTAATTGAGAACCTAATGAACTTCATAATACTGTTCAGAATATCATGGAAGATAATAAATGTTGAATTCCCAAAATATTTCATTAGCATAATTAGTTTCTTTGAAAAATAATCTATTCCTTGAATATTGATTTCCCCAATGCAAGTATAATCTCCATATTCTGTTAAAAATTCATTGAAAAAATTACTGAAATTACCAGGAATTGCGTCAAATATCATTTTAAAAGTGGTACTTGTGCCATTAAGCAAGAGCTCAAAAGTTTTATAAAGTTTTAGCACATATTTAAATTCTAAATGTAACTTTGGGATTAGTTCTTCTAAGTATACTGTTTTATCAAATGAAACTCTATTCAGAGCCTCAATAACACCATTATCTCTCATACCAAGGACTTCAAACCAAAACAGTATTGGTTCTGGGCTAGTTTCCAAATATTGTTGGATATCTAAATAGATTGTTTTTCCTGTTTCATTATTGATTCCACAAGGTATTTTTTTTGACCACTCATATATTGGGACCGAGAATACATTGTATTTAATCGGAGATTCATGGATAACCATAATATTAACAGCTTTGCTAATACTATACTCTCTAAAGAATTGCATTATGAAATCATTAATCTCATAGAATTGTCTTCTTATTGAATATGACATGTCAGAATCCAAATAATCTTTTGGTTTTTGGAAATAACATTGAATATAATATGTTTGTTCAAGCTTGTGAGCATTTGAATCAATAATACTATTTGACAATCCAAACCTATATAACTGGCAATACCTATCATCAAATAGATGCCCCCTTTCAGATCGAATACTCGGGACCAAAATTGTTTCTTCAGAGCTCCAGTTTGAATATAAAAACCTCAGAAGAATTGACTCATAGTCTCTATATATTGAAACATTCTTGTAAAGACCTATCAATTCGAGAAAGTTTGGAACAAATAATTGATACTCTAGGAATTCATTTCTTTCTGGAATCTTAATTCCGAATGAAGCCAGATTTTTATGATAGTATGATATCTTTGAACTTGTATGAATGGTATTATTATTCAGAAAATCAATAAAACTATGATCTGGAACAAATTTGACCATGATACCTTTCGTATATTCAAAAACACCAGAACTATTTCCTTTTTCTATTATTTGAGTTACTTCATCAAGAGATTTTGTATATATTTTAAATATACCAATGTTCAAAGTATTTATGAATTCATAATTCATGGTACCTCCATATCCATTGAAAAAGCAAATCGGCAAACTATTATTACTATTTGAGATTTTGAAATCATTAGCCTTTAACACATATTGAGTTTGTGGGCCATTAAGGAAAAATATTGTGTTGCAATCATCTGATGGTTTTGCAAGAATAATACTAAACATACACCGAGGTTCAGAAAAACATGTTACATAAAAAGCCGAATCCTTTTCAAGTTCATAAACATCCTCACCCCTTTGTGTTACATTAGTACCATAAGATACAGTAACATTACCACTTTTAACTGTTTTTGTTAATAGTATGGTTGAATTGGCTTTATAAACAACATATTTACCATAACCCAACACATATGATTTTTCCCTGGCCACCCCTTCTAATGTTGGAATATTGATATCTTCTTCAATTGATAAAAGTATCAAGAAGAACAACATAATAAGTATTTATAGTCCAATTCAAAAATGTGATAAAAAAACAATATCATTTGAAAGAAAAATAATTATCGTGAAGATACAGTTGTTTAATTTCCTCTTTAAAAAAAGGGTTTTCTGTATCAAGTCACAGTCCCGTTCATCACTAAAAAGTGGCATTTCAACTTTTTGACTAAAACCATTTTCAATCAAAAAGTGTAAAAAATTGAATTGACCAATAATCCAGTTTTTGCAAAATTTACAAAACTAACTAACGTTAAATGAACATAAAGATGAGCCCTGGACAGGGCGGGCAATATTCTCAAAATCCTGTTATAAGAGCTAGTAGGGAGCCTAAAAAACCAAACGATCAAGTTGCGATGTATGTTCAGCAGTTATTTGGGAATGAAGATGAACGAACTGCAGCTCTAGAGTATTTGAGTAAGGAGCGAGAGAAAATTCCAGAAATTGCGATATATATATGGTATTCGTCGTCTATTATGTCAATGCTCCTCTCAGAAATAGTATCAATTTATCCATATTTGCTTACAAATAATCTCAATAAACCGCTATCAAATCGAGTGTATAAGATTTTAGCATTACTACAAAGTGTTGCTGGGCACGATGATACGAGAATTCCTTTTGTTCATGCCAATATTCCAGTCTATCTTTTTCCATTTCTTCACCAAACAGGTACTTCTCAAGAAGCCGAGTTCTTAAAACTCACATCTCTTGGAATTATAGGCAGTCTGGTGAAGGCTGAACAGCCAGAGATTATTGACTATTTATTGCAAGCCGAGTTTGTTCCGTTGTGTTTGAGAATCCTGAAGTTTTCTCAAGAAATACCAAGAACTGTGGCAGCATTTATTATTCACAAGATCTTATCAGATTCTGGAGGAGCCAAGTTCATTTCCTCTCAGAAAGATAAGTTTGACACATTGTTGGGCGTTATGAACAAAGTGCTCTTATATTTATCCGAGAATTTTACTGCTCGTCTTTCAAAACATGTGGTTGCCTCATACGAGATACTTTTAAAAATGCCCGAGTATGAAAAAGTATTAACCAAAAAGTATGCATTTGAGCTTAGCCAAATCAAAGTATCTCCAAAATGCGATGAAGCATTTTCGAGTTTAATCCGCATAATTCTGGACAAGATCTTGAAAATCTACCCAGATATTGCTCAAGGTTTGTGAATCAAATGGATGTATATAAAATTTATCAGAATGAAAATTTGTTTTAATAAAAGATTTAATTATGAAAAAGGAGAAGAATCCAATTATAAAAAAGGATGAATGAATGGGGAGCTAAAGAGATCATTATTGTATCAATAACCCAACAGCTGGTGAAAGGAAGAACATTACTCAGACAGAATGGAAAAAGAGGTGTAAGAGTTGACCCATCAGATAGAATTGGTTACATGTATCCGGTTGCAGTAAGGAATAAAGAATTAAGAAGACTTGAAGAGAAATGGATCAACAGAAGTTAGGGGGAATGGTTATTAAGTATAAAGGGATGAGCTAAAACAGATTCTAGGAAAAGATAAAAAAATATGAATTATTGGAGATAAATTGGTATTGGTTATGTTTTGGTGAATCCTTTGGAGATAATCATGGGAAGATGACAAATCAGGAGAAAAATGGCGAATAAAAAGATAATAGGAAGAGGAAAGCAAAAGATGAGGAAAAACTACTGAGACTTAGGGGAGAAAAAAACTAGATATTCAACAACTATAAGAAACTGGAAGAGGAATAACTCTGAATTATGGGAGATTTTAGCCAAATATATCAGTTGAATGAAAACCTCAGGTTTAACAGAGAGAAATCCTTGTTTGATCAAAACATGGATCTCAAATAGCCTAATTTGATAGTTGCATTCTCTAAGTCAAAAAAAACATTAAAGAGACATGAATACCGACTCTTTTAATGAAAGTTAATTTAGGCTTTGGGAAAATTTAACCCGCCACAATGCAAAAATCTGCACTTTTATTCCTTCATTTATTCAAAGAAGGTTAAATTTATTTGAAAAATACTGGAGCTTATTAGGATTATTTGTGCTAAGAAGAGTTGGCAAAGCAAAAGGCAGTTGTATAAAGCCATTTTGAGGAAAAGAAGGGCACTTTTGTATTTTAGAGTAAGTTACCTTGTGTAATGAGAAAGTTGTGAGTTGAAGGATTGGTGGGGGCAACATAATTTATCAAATAGATTTCGGGATAATCTATACTATCATCATGTATCAGAAGAGAGAACTTTCTCAGATGCATCATCATTAAGTATTTGAAAATGAGTATAACTAATATCTAAACTAGCTAGTGAGCATCGTAAAGAATATTCTCTTCATTGTATGTCGTTATTGTTATCATGAGGGCAATATGAGAGCATAAATCTCATGAGATATACCAATAACAGCTCAATCATCCTTCTGTATTACTATGTTATAATAAACTAATCGTCATATGGATATTGTTCAAATCCCTGTGTTTGATAGGATTGAAGTTTTCGTTAAAAAGTATCCAGAGCTTCTTTCTCCAAATATAAATTTGTATAATTATTCTTGTCGAATTAATAGGACGAAAGCAAAGGATAGATCATTGATTGTTCCTGAAGAAGTTATTGAAGAGGGAAGGAGATATATTGAAGAAGTAGTAAAATTATATCGCAGCGAATTTGAAGAGATTTCGGCGGCTTTTCTTAACAAGGCCGAGGTAATCAATAAAATGGAGACGATATGTTTCCAAAGCAAGGAAATAATAGAAAGATCTGCAAAATGTTTTCATTTTAATGATGAAATCATTACTTTCCTTAAATTAACACAAGAATTTCAAAGAGTTGTTGAGATTTATGAAACTATTGAAGGTTTGCTTTCGGTTCCCAATAAAGTTGATATGTATATGAAGGAAGATGATTATTATTCTGCTTTTGATACAGTTTCAAATGCGATTAAAAAGTACAATAGCCGCAAACTTCATCAAATTGCATCGCTCCAAGATATATATACGAAGCTACTGCAATGCAATGAATCAATTGAAAACCATGTTTTTGATTTCTTGTTGAGGCAGTTATTTTCTGATGAATTGCCTGAAGGAATTACCTTCTTCACATCAGTTGATGCTGCAAGATTTAAGAATTTCTTCCGAAATGATAGCATACAGAAATGTGGTAGCTTGCTTTTAAAAATGGGTAGAACCGAACAGTTTCTAAAGCTATTTATCGATCAAGTTAATAAAATGGTACCACAAATCTTATCTCAGACATCAAAGAAAATCAAATCCAAAAGGAATGCAATGCGAGTTGAACTCCAAGATGGATTCCCGAAAATTGTTGAAGCTGTTAAGAATTATAATCCAAATTATCCACTTGTTATGTTTGTAGATATTGTTTTATCTAGGTTGTGGCTTCTACTTTCAAGGTGCCAGTTTTTAGATGAACTAACAATGTCATCATCTGAATCATTTGCTAAAACGGCATGGGATTCAATAACTAATATTATTCGTGATTTGGTTAATATATTTACTGTTCAAGTTGGTTCAAAGAAAATTGCCAAAGACAACTTGATTAGATTTTCATTTGTTGAATCTTCCACCCTAACATCAAATACAACAGCATCTTCTCTTAGATCAGATATCGGTGAGAAACCCGCCTCAACTAATATTCTTTTGATGTATCCTCTTTTATCAATGTTTAGAAATAATGTTCAATCTGAGTTTAAATTCATGCCAGCAATCAACTCCAACGAAACTGTATTAATATTTAGTGTTAGACAAAAGATTCAAGATGCTGTTAAGATGGTTAAGTCATATGAAATCATTTCACGTCCTATTAAAACCGATATTGCTCCATTTCCTTTGCTACTTTCGACGCCAGAGTATGCAGAATTGCTTAAACAGATTATCTTAATAGCCGAGACTTTTCCTTTTCTACAACAATATGTTATATCCTTTATTGAAGATATTGTTATTGAGTTTTACTCTCAATGTAATAATCAACTCGCTAAGTATTGCTATGAAGAAGATTATATTCAAGTAATGTCCTCATTTATTATGTCTTCAGAATACATTACCCCATACATTGGAATGACAACGCTTAAAAATCTGGTTTTTAAGAATAATCTCAATATTCCAAATGAGTTTTATTATGAACTGAGTGAACTGGAATTTAAATATGAGAAAGATGTATTTGATCTTTCGATCACGGTACAACCAGAAAACACAATTCGTCAGAAATATACCTTCAATATAATATCTGCTATCATTGAATCTATGATCTATATGAGAGAATTGTTAAAGTCATCAAGAAAAGGTAAATTAATCCAAGAAAATAAAGATATATATAAGGTTTTGCTTCAGCAAATTCATGACATTATTCTTAAGGCACTCTTGTTTATTAGATTTGAGCTCCATTATAGAATATATTCAGTAATGATTAAAGATATTTGTGAAACAAATCATAATCCGGAATCAATTTCACATAAACCAGATTCTTATGCAATAAATGTAGTTACGTTGATAACTCAAGCATATGAACAATTACAGAATTGCGTTTCCAAATCTAGACTAGCATTTTTGTTTTATGGGGTTCCTCAGTTAATAGCCCAAATATTTATCAAAATTTTGCCCACAGTATCGAAAATCAATGAAAAAGGATCTACAAAAATTATTAATAACATAAAATACATTTATGAAAACATAGCATCTTTGAGGTTATATGGCCCAGATTTACAAAACAAAGTCTTTTATTTTGTATCAAGATTACATTATACAACTGATTCGTTACTCAGTGATTTCCCTAAAAAAGTTGATACTCTCAGTTTGGATGAAATGATTTCCGTATTCAAAATGCAAAAGAATATAGATCAAAAACAGAATGAGAGAATTCAAGAATTAACTAGAAGATATCATGCAGCGATTTCAAAACCATAGTTTTTGATTTAGGGGAAATCGAATACCTGAAATCCATCCAAATTCTTCATGTTGGAAGGGTGGCCTATAGCTACAAAGTGGCGATATGAAAATAAAAAGCTTTTAAAAACACCTGTTATATTTCTATTAATACAGTTATGAATAAGCTTTCTCCTTATTGCGATCTCTTCTGGAGTGATTCCATATATAAAAAAGCTATTCGAGAGAAAATAAGGAGGAATAGGAGTATCCAACTGAGAAAATATTTTAATTATTGCCATTTCTATATTTTCTAAGGAAAAAAGCTTATCATCATCTAAAACCAATTTATCAATCCTATTAAATGAATCATATGGAGAGGAATCATTGTAAACATGAAATGATAAAACTGAAGTGTCTTGATAATACTTACAATGAACCAACATATTACTTCTAATTCGATCAAAGTAATCAGTTATTATTCTGCAACCAATCTCATAATCAATCGATTTTATATCATTATATGATGGTCCACCTATTGAAACTACTGATTGTTTGACATTATTTTCTGATTTAATAATTACCTTAGGCCATGTTTGAAATTCAGTCATATAAAGACTAATAATATCAAATGATTTGTGATAATGAGATTGAATATTCAATTTTTGAATCATTTGAGCAATTCGATTCTCCACTTTAAATCTTTCTGAATGTTCACAGTTAATTGAAGCAGTAAAATTAGCCATATTGAGTACAAATGTGAATACATTCTCGATTCTACGAATTATATCAGACCAGTCACCACCCCGAATAATCTTAGACATTCTCCTAAAAGAACTAATTCCTAATACCATTTCTTTCAAAGCTCCAATTTTTGTCATTCCTCCTCCTGCAAACATAGCTCCATAAGAATTCATAGGGTTTTGGAAATTTTCAAAGAATCGATCTATTGAAGCATTCAGGCAATGCTCTATAAGATTTTTATCGTGAAAATGTGGTTGTGTTATCGCTAATTCCATCAAATCAACTAGAGAAATGGAGTTGCGGTTTAAGGAAGATCCTTCAAAAATAATGTAAGCCTTTGGAATATCATTCTCATATGATTGACTTACATCAAACCAACAAGAAATCCCCCCTGTAATAAGCTTTGTGGCAGATAAAAACTCCTGAGAGTCATAGTTGCCAGCTCCAACTTTAGTGAGAACACTCATTAAAAATGGAAGATCTTCAATATACTCACAATCAACTGGGATTTCAGCTTTAATTTGAATATGTACAAGCCCCCCAGTTGATTGATGAAAAAAATATATTGAGTTATTATATGAATACTGAAGTTCTTGAGTTGTTGAATCAAGTTCTGAGAAATGCACCGATGGTAATGTTAATGGATCATCTTTGATGTTCTTAGGATATTCATTTTCAACAAAATTTGTTTCGTTGAGAGTGAAAATATTATTCCGAGACCAAAATGGATCGCTAAACTGATATAAATCCACTCTATGCATATTTTCAACAAGTTTCTTAAACAATAGCATTTCAAAATATTTTGGTTGAACAGTTAATACCCTTTTTATCCGTTCAATTTCCCATACAATTTCAATTAAATCAAGTGGATCCTTTCCAAGAACCCAACCATTAATTACTCTTTGAAGAATCTTTTGACCTTGATTTGATACCATTATTTTTTGCTCCATTTCGATCCGATGAAAAACTTTTGATATCCTAAAAGCTTCAAACCCTGAAGAAACAATAGTCCTGAGAATATGTCTCACTGAATTATTCAGTTCTGTGATATTAGCAGAATTGCTTTTAATACATATGGTAAACCTTGGGATTCGAGTATCTGTAAATAAACCACTCTGACATAATTGGTAATCAGGATACAAATTCTTCAATAAGGAAAGTAATGGAGAATCTTTTCCTTCTAATATTAACCTTGATAACACCTCGGCATCAAAAACATCAGAAATATTACTTAAATCACCTAGTGCCCAAGAAATCGATGAGATTGAATAGTTACATGAATCAAATTGGGGACCAGGAACTTTATAACTCCGAGCATCAAGCCATTTATCAATTTGATGATTTTTGACTGACTTTTTCGTTGAAGTATAGACATTAATAAATGAAGATATCTTTGTCATCACAGATAATGAATCAAATGAACCATAATGGAAAAATAAAACATTGGAGGGATGATAAGCATCAGTATGCCAATCCTTAACAGTATCAACATTTAATGACGTAGTTTTGGCTATGTTTCCATAAATAGAATGTTTATTTGATGAGTCTGAAAATAACTTCTTTTTGATTATTGAATAATGATACAATAAAGGATCAATTTCTTGCTTCAAAGTATCCCTGATAGATATACCATCATATGAAAAAGTAACAGTTCCGTTTTGTCTCTCAATAATAGAGGTATTATAACAAACCAAATTGAACAAATCCTGATTTATCCTTGGTTTGAATACAGAATGAAGAAATACATCAATATTTTTATAAAACTCAGCGAAATTAGATGTCTGAAACGAAAAAACTGTATAACTATTCGTCATATTCGGCTCAAAAACGGTACCATATGATTTCTTATTCATAATGCGGAATATATTAATCACAGGATACTCATCAGATCCTTGTTCAACAAAATGCTTCATAATATTTACCATCCCAGACCCATCTAAATCTGGATTCTTAACAATCAATGCAAAATAATTGTTTCTATCTCGACTATTAATCTTTAGATACTCTGTTTTATGCTTTTGGTGAGTATAAATCTCGCTTGTTATCCCCAAACCTGAGATAGTTGACATATCAGATAAAACAAAGCAATTCTTCTTCGAAAAAAAATCTGATGAGTTTAATAATACAATTGATGCAATAGAAACAAGAATAGGTATAATATATGAAACAGAAACGGAAAAAATGGATATTAATCTCTTATTTTTCATCTTATCAAACAATTTTCTAGTTTTTTCCTTTCTTGCTCCAAACTCGGCAATTGATATAGTAAAAGATCAATTTCCTTATTTAGTTGAACAAGGAGGGACTTCTTCTCATTAATCAAATCTTTTAACACGTCAATTCTTGTTTGAACAATATCAAAGCAAATGTCTTTGCTCTGCATTATTCTGAGTTCTTCCTTCTTTTCGGATAATTTTATCTCCATTTGTTTAATTCTGTCCTCATTGACTTTTATATCATATGAATACCCTGATTGAACAAAGCTTTCAAGATTCGAAAACTGCTTTTTAAGTTGTCGGTAGTTGCTTTTCATCGATAACAATGGACCTAAATCAGTTTCTTCATCCGAATTCTTAATTTTTGAGCTGCATTTCCCCAGAGTAATTTTTTTTTCAAGGAGCTCTCTCCCTAGTTTTCTCGAATTATTTATGACTTCAGAATCAACACCAGCTTTTATTGCTCTACTTATCATATTCTGATAAAATACTTCAAATATTCCCCTTATTTTGTCCCTATAATCAGCTTCACTTTTTCTTAAAGTTTCAATCCTTTTAATAACAATATTTTTCCTCATATCAGTCATAGAATCAATTTTGGACATCCTATTTGGAATGTATTGAGTGAAATCCCATGTCATATTGTTTTTCATATTTTAAACGTAAACTTCAAGTTTACAAGCGATTAAATAAACTCTCAGTCAGGAAAACATTTTCCAAAATTCTAGTCAAGAAATATTTATAAATGAAAATGATTGATGGATCCTGGATTCATTGTGCAAAGAATCTCATGAAAGGGGGGGTATCAAAGTCGTATGTATCATCAATTAACTTAATTGAGAAGATTTATGCGAAACAGATTGATTTCAATCCAGAATTAATATTAAAAGATGTATACGGGCTTGATCACCCTAATGTAGAGAAAATCAAAGGAGTTAGTGAAATAAACGGTGAGAATTATTTGATTAAAGAGTATATATTTGGGGAGGATTTATCAAGATTTATCGGATACACCCATGAATTTGAGATTCAGCCCTACCAGGAATCTCCTCAAATGGATATTGTATTCAAAATTGCACTTGGAATATGTGAAGGATTGATGAATATTCATCAGAATAATCTTTATCATGGTAATATTTGCACCAATAATGTCATTATTACTCCCAGTAATTTCCCCATTATAACTAATATTTGTCCAAATCAAGATCATAACGAAATAAACAGAAACCAGTATCAGAAAAACGATATTATTTGTCTTGGAAAACTATTATCTGAAGTTTTTGGGTACAAACCCACTGCAAAAATTCAGCAAAATGCACTTTGGAAAGTGGCGAATAAGAATCTACTTACAATATATGAAATAGTTAAATTTAAAGAAAATGCCAAATATTCTCAAGAATTCGAAATTGATCGAATGATTCAAGAGATAAACTCTTTCTTCGATATTTGCACTGGAAAAGATGAAATATTAGGTAATCAATTTGAACGAACAGTGACCGCAGTTTGTCCAATTCATTTGAACAATAAGAAACAGAAGGTAAATCAAAAAGATATTTTTAAAGCAATAGAAACAAGTGATACTCAGATTGTTATAAATCTTCTATATCAAGGAATATGTGTTGATATCACAAATCATGAATTTCCTTTTTGTTTTTTGGAAAAACTCCCCTTCATGTTGCAACCATTTTGGAAAACAATGCCATTATAACTTACTTATTATCTTATGGTGCGAATATTAACGCAATAGATTTATCAGTATATAAATAATTATTGGAAAAACACCCCTCCATTATGCAACAATAAATGGTTTTGATACAATTGTTCAGCTCTATGTAAAAATGGGTGCCTCTATGTCTTTTAAAAGCAATGATTCATGGACAGTCTTCCACTATGCTTCTGATATGGGTTATTTATCATATATTGAATTCTTTATTAACTTCAATGCTGATATTAATGTTGTGGATAAAAATGTTGATTGTATCCTTTTATGATTACCCCAATTCATCTAAGTGTCATAAAGAATAACTACACTCTAGTTGAGTTCCTTGTTAAGAAGGGGGCCAATATTAACACTAAGAGTATTGAATTTTTCATTTTATATATGGTAAATCCCCATTACATGATGCAGTTATTAATGGAAATCAGTATATTGTTGAAATTCTTTTAGGGAATAAGGCAATTATCAAATCTGAGGACAACAATGTTATTGAATGATTAATGGGAGGACTCCTCTTCATTATGCATCAATGGGTGGACACTACAGTATTGTTTATTATTTACTATCGAAAGGGGCAAATCCCAATCATTATGACCATTTTTCGAAAAAGCCCATTGATTATTCTCAAGAAAATGGGCATGATAAAATTACAAATTTGTTAGAAGAAACAAATGGATGTAGAATATAAAATAAAACTAGTTGTATTTAAATTCCATTCTTATAAAACCACTGAGATTCCTCGATTCTAATGAATCACCAAAGTTCATTTCATTAATTGTGATACTACCCTGAAGAATATAAAAGTATGCCCTCATTGATGGATTCAATGTTATGTTAATTTTCTGCAATAACGTATAAAAGTTATCAGTAGTTTCCATTAATACAGTTTCGGGCTTTCGATTAAGGAATGAAACTTGAACTTTGCAAGAGGTTTTCTTTCTGGTCAAAGATGGTTTAACATCATTATTCGGAATAGGAATTGGTACATCCATTTCAATTGGTTTCGAGTTACTTCGCTGGATTGGTGCTTTGGGACTTGGTGGTTGTTCATTGCCAAGCTTTTCGACCGGAGTAATATATTCCTTTATTAGAGCATTGGCTGTATCAATAATATTGTTGTTTATGCCTTTGTTCTCAATGACAATAGCAGGTTTTGTTTCAACATGAACTATTGGTTCTTCGATTTTGATATCCCATAACTCTGGCGAGAATTCAACTGATTCGCATACTTTAAGAACATCATCAAAAACTTTGTTAGTGGAATGCTTCAATGCATATAATATCCTTTTATCTGGAATATCCAATAATCTAAGATCTTCAACAATATCAGGGTATTTCTCGAAAAGAATTTTCTCAGTGTCTACAGGCGCCTTAACAACAGTCTGGACTCTTTCAGTTGTTGTTGGCTTTATCACTGGATCGGGTTTGCTTAAGGTTCCATTGACACTGGTGTTTTGAGCATATTTCTGAATAGGCTGGACTGGGGTTTTCTCTGGATAACTCATTGTTTTATTATCAACAAAAACAGTTTTTGGAACATGTTTTTGGCTAAATTGATCAGGAAAGACTTCTGGCTTTAATGTATTTTTGGGCTCAACAGCTTTTGTTTTGGGATCACCCATTGGAATAGGCTCAATTGTAATTGGTTTAGGATTTAATGTGAGTCTAGGTTCATAAAAATTCGATTTTTGTGTATTCTTTGAAGGTGGATCTCTAATGGCAAAAAACTGATTTGCTTGTAATGGTTCTGAGATACGAGTAACAGTTTTCGCCTCTCCTGAGAATGCAGATTTCGGTTGATTGTTTTCAATAATTTTTTCAAGTTCATCAAATCCAAAAACATCACCACTAATCCTTCCGACTTCGTTTGAATCGAAAAATACAATATATGTAGGAACACTTGCGACCTTTTTCTCTATAAAGAAGCCGGGATTTTCTGTCAAATCAAGTCTACGGAATTTTACTTTTTCATACTTCCTCATAAGCGCTATAATTTCCATATTTATAACAGTTTTCTCTGTACAAAAACAAAAGACAATTAGAGTTCCTTTTTCTTTAAGTAGTAGCTCTCTTTCACGATCTTTCAAACACTCCATAAAAAAAATGCCATCATTTTTTTTCTGTTAATAGATGTCGTATTGTTGTCTGATCCTGTATTTTAGAAATAAGGGATAGGATGGGTCGACACCCAACTACGTCCTTACACTCTGTCAGCAGTTTTTGTGTTTCTTCATCTGCCATAAAATAGTCTTTTTCGGCTTCAATGTTCTCAGAAACAAGCCCCTCGATTATTTGAACAGATGGTGTTGAGACTGGGGTTGGGGATGAGTTAAACAAATACGATGTGTTTAACTTAGTTTTGAACAAATTTTCACCAGAAAGATCTGTTTCGATATTTGAATCTCCAAACCTTGACTGGAAATCATGTCTAAGCTGAGTAATTCTTCTGTAAACGTCAGATTTTGTATCATTACTCAGTTTAGATTGAATATTTCTAGCATCTGATGCTGGCCATGAGGCCTTTCTTAATGATGGAAGTCCCATTATGGATGTGCATATTGTGATAAATGACTCGTGGGTTGATGGCGAAAAACCTTCAAACCAAAGCTCCTCTAAATATGGGCCTGACTCTCTAAGAATCAAGTGCAAACCAAAGTCACCAATTCCCTGGTTTGTTATATCTAATACTCTAAGACGGCTCCTTTTAAGCATTGCTTCTATCATTGATACCAATGGAACACCGAATTGTGACTCTTTAGTTGATGCAATGCAAAACTGCTCAAACTTTTTGAATCTTGCTAGTTCTGTCAGATAAGGGAGTGCTTTTTGGAGATCATCCTTTGGGATACATCTTGAAAGAGATAAATTATTCAAGTTTGGTTGATCTTTCATAAATAGAACAAAATCTTCCATAGACTTGCCGCTTATTGCATTTCCATCCCATACTAAACCTTTAAGCCTAGATATTTTAATACCTGCCACTTCTGAATAAAAACTTTGTAAAGACTCTGGTGGAATGTTAATACAACTTAAATCCACATGAAGAGGTGCTTGTCCAGGTTCCTCTGCCAAATATTGAAAGAATGTGTGTAGTGTTTTGCCAGAGAATGTACATCCATCTAAAATCAAATGAGCTAATGAATGAAGACCCAAGTTTCCAAATGGACTGGAAAAATAATTTCTTCCGACATCAAGGCTCAACACTCCACAATCAATTGTTTGTAATCTCGTCAACAAAACACCAATATCAAGGTTACAATGCCTTAATGACAAACTTTTCAAACATCTTTTAGATAGAACCCATCCGCAGCATAAGAGTTGGAAAATACACACGTTTAAATCTTCACTAAAGGTTACATCACTAAGAATAAGTTGCTCTAATGAATGAAAACAAGTAGAAAAAAATAGAGATTGGAATATGGAGTCCAAAGTAACCCTAGTCATAGTACACCTTGTATATTGTAATGTTTTGATTTCTGTATCAAATTGAGAAAACGAATCAAAAAATATTCCTGTATCTGGTGATGTAAATCTGCATGAGTCGAATAGTAAATCTGTTACTCTAAGTGTGTGTGGCCCGCTAAAGAAATGCTCAAACTCAGACATGTTATTATTAAATGACATATTCTTAAATACAATCTTACGAATTGACGAGTTAGCCTTGAACAATTGACTGAGATATTGTCTGAATACACTTATGTCGAAACCTTCAATTGTAAGGACAGAAACTTCAAATCCGTATGCAATAGCAATGCATATGGCGGGCATAAAAGGGCTATTAACAGTTGAAACAGATACTATTGCCTCACTATTAATCTGTGTGAGCATATCATAAGTTCCTGAGAGCATATCCTCATCAAAATTACATTTGAGAGATAAAACGCAGGCCAAAAACCTATCTGCTAGCAAATGATCACAAGAAAAAGATGGGATCTGCCCATCAAATACATCCCGAACTTTGGGATCTATATCAGAATTGAAAGGCAAATCCTGGTGATCAAATAAATAAATGCGCATGCTATAGATCCTTGCCGCAATTTTCAAGTGTTTTCGGTGAGTAAATGCAAACTCACATTTTGATCCGATGAGCTTAATAGCTTCAGATGTTATAATCATAGAATTCAAACTGTAAAATGGAATGACCCTCGCTATACTAAATGATCTTTGGAAAGTTTTCATTTTCAACAAAAACACACCAGACGTATGGATAACTAAATGTCGTGGCTGCGAAATTCCATGTCTATTTATCTTATTTACAGCCTCAAAAAAATATATCTGCTTTTTAAAAGCATGAAAAACTGGATGGCTAGAATATACCGCATCTAGACCCGACATTCCAAAATTTTACACAATGTAATTTGATAACTTTACAAAATACGATTAGTAAATTACTTTGATTGTTTAAGTATTTGAAGAAATCAGTATTAACGAGATGCTTGCCACACTGAATAATGAAACAATAGATAGTGATTCCTGGGTCAGTGTTTCGAATTCACATGGTGTATTAAGGGTTTGGCATGGTATTTCGCCGAATTGCTCAGGAGTATAGCATTTAAATGTTGAGTAATGTGAAATTATATGTGTTTCTGTTAATGACAGGCGAGTGTAAACCATCTCCCATGATACAAAAAGTTTTGATGTCATTGAGTAGTTATGCTGAATATAACAATTTTTAATTCCAATGAAATAATGATTCAAATTGGACATGAACAGTATTCCGATGTTACCAAGCAGGTATGAATATTGAATATACAAGTAACATTTGTTTGAAGAATGAAAAAATATGACCCCATTTAATGGAACTGTATTATTTACAACATTAAGATAAATGAAGGTACCACTAGTTGCAATAAGTCCATTAATTGAAACTAAATTGGTATTTGCCACAAAATTGCGGTAAAAATTTGTGAATTTCACTGAGAATCCTTCAGAATAATCAACTTGAATAGCTCCATTTTGATAAACATTGTTTAGGGACAAATTGATATTTGAGATTTCTTGGAGAGAGTTGTTAAAAAACATGGTGCCTTTTCCAAAACCATTGCCACATGAAACAACTGAACAATATAGTACATTGACTTTATCATCACTATTGATTCCTAAAACAAAAGCAAAACACCCCATCCCAAGCACATTTTTAACATAACAATTATATCCACATATCATATTAAAATCACATCGCCCATTATTATTCATTGAAGCATATATTGCTCCTCCTGAAAACGATGAACAATCATTAAATAGGGATCTTTCAACATAGCAATCTGAAAAAATGGGTCTGTGAATATATAATGCTCCTCCATATGTGTTTGAATGACAATTTTGAAACATACATTCATGAATAGTTAGGTTTCCATATAGATTACAAGATATGGCTCCTCCATTTGATGAAGAAAAACTTTCCTGAAATACTGTTTGTTCAATTCTCACAAATTTGGCATTTTCGAAATAGAGAGAACCTCCATTATTTGCATTTGATTTGTAAAATGATGTGCTTTCTATTTGGAGTAGGCTTCCTCCATTAATATATATACAGCCTCCATTTTGAATAGAATTAGATTCGGAAAACGAAGAATTTAAAATTTGAACCCTCGGGGATCTCCAGCCTTGGTCACAGAAACTGAAACATCCTCCATTTGAGCTGCTATTGGTGTTTTCAATAACCAAATCATTAAGAAATAGATTTAATTGGGTTAGCAAAGTAATGGGTTCCGCTTTACTAAAAATTGGATTCATAACCGAGACATTGAGTTGAGAAGCATCATTAGACAAAGAGTAATGATAAGCTGATCTAATTTGTACTGGTAATGTTTTGGAGATGACTATGAGATATAGAGGATTCATAAAATGGCTCTAGATCTGAAAAATTCTGTGTAAGTACCCATTAATTATTTCAATTTTTAAATGCTGACAAATATGGTCGGATAGTTTTTGAATCTGAAAATTGAATGCCAAAATAATGATAATTCTCAGAAAATGACTTGATTTTATTTGTGTAAAGAGTCTCTCCAAATAAAAATGAAATGTAAAGGTATTAGGTAATAAAAATCTAATTGTAGAATTTACTTCAAAGATTTGATACATCTTGTTCATTTTGAATATGTTGAAAAGAAAGAATGGGTATTGATTTTTGAAAAATTAGTAAGAAAATGGCATATGATAGACCACCCATTAAGGTGATTCCAAGGCTAATTGTAAGAAAAGATGTCGAGTTTGTTGAATTTGCTCCAGATATAGTTGGTGTTTCTATCGAACTTATACCAGGAGTGCCAAATTGACTTATTATTGGTGTTTCTAATGTACTTATTTTTGGAGTCTCAATAAGGCTAATAAATGGGGTTTCAATTTGGCTAACGAAAGGAGTTTCAATTGGACTCATGAATGGTGTTTCAATTGGACTCAATATTGGTGTTTTATTTGGACTTTCATTGTGGGTTGGAAGATTACTGATCAGTGGAGTTTTATATGGGCTTTCAAATGGTGAGTTGTTTGGAGTATTCAAGATGGTAGCTATCAAACTCATTTGTGGTGTTGAATTGGGGCTTTTTATAGGTGTTTCTACGGGAATACTGGGTGTATTGACTATCAGTGGATTATCTGCATAACAATAATTTGTCATATAATGCTCCAATACATAGGTGTGTTCAACAGTATATGTATTATTTGTTCCCAATGATAATGTCCCAGAATGGGATATAAAACAATGAGAAATGTCCGGTGAACCTGAATATGTGTTGAAAAGATTGTTTTCATTGTTTGCGAAAATACAATAGTAAATTTTTGGTGAACCAGTGAAAACATAGACAATCCCATATGATGGACTGTTGTTTTGTACGATATTGGCAAAATACAAAGTACCTGAGTTTTGATATAAATAAATACACATGTATTCAGCGACTCTATTATTAGCTAGCGTACAATATAAACTTGTGAAGGATAATGGTGTGGCGAAAGCAACACAAGAAATCTGATTTGCATTGTTTAATGAACAATTTGTATTATCAACAGACTGAAAACCTGAAAATAAATAAAATGGATAGTTTCCAATTGTTAAATGGGAACATGAAGACATTGACAAATATTCTACTCGGTTTTGCTGATCTGTCCTAATATGGGCAAAATGATAATAATTCGCAGAACATCTATGTGCACATATCATTGTGATGGTTGAACTCAATGAAGTGAAGAAAATTGCTCCTCCATAACTTGAACATGTACAATTATAAAAAGCTGAATTGGAAACATTCATTGAGTATGATCCCCCATCAACATTTATTACACCTCCACTTCCTTTATACTGGGATAATCTCGAAAAGAAACAGTCCAAAGCAGTGATATTTTTTGAATTATATGATCGTCCAACATTAATATTTTCACTAACACATTGGCTAGAATGCAATATCATCAGGAATATGGATAAACTATGGTTTTGGATGGTTTTGGTTATTTTATTTGTATTCTTTTCATTTTGAAATTGAATCATCAACATAGTAATTGAACACAATGCCATAGGGATGCTATCTGGTGTTAAAATTCTATTTCTGGTGTAATAATTATTCTTAATTGGGTGTTTTAATGAAATTGTTTACTCAACTTTGTGAATCCTATATTGATGAAAACACCATTCTTGATTCTTCGAGTTTCTTTTTTGTCCTGTATCTATGTTTTGAAATTACCAATCGTTGACCAGAAAACATTCTTTCTGCTGCTGCTTCTGATGAAGGAATTGTCAGATACCTTATAGCGATTGATGAAAATGCCCTCCA